>JGI12210J13797_11441618_pt1 | contig 36245 bp, 34 predicted proteins | sample ElkSlonscriptome_3_FD_13797 | JGI IMG/M metagenome (IMG submission 13797) | reverse complement strand
CTTGCATACCCGCTAGGGTTGCTGGGTGAGGATGTCAATGTGCTACGGCGTTAGCATTGTTGCAGCATTCCATCTACATTTTCTAGACTGCTACATTATCTAATGTCTGCAGTCTTGGGCATTATGTGAAATAATTCTGACGTGTTTGGACACAAAGGTTATTGTGGATGTAGGGCTGACAACGCATCGCGTATGTTGATGATGACTTCAGCCTTGGCATCATCTCTCCTTCTAGTCCCATAGGTTCCGGCAGCGCCTGTGCAGATTCAACGACAGACCAAAATCAGCTTAAGTACCGATTATCCCTGCCCCTGTCGACGACGGGGGCGGCTTGTGCCGATTGTCCTGACAGAAGCGCTCGGATGCGATCGCTGTCAACAAATTTTTGTGGTGCATGAGAGTGGTGATTCGATTGAGCAGCTCTCATCCACCTATCAGCAAAAAAAAGTATGGCGCTGGACGGGGCATCAGTGGAGCGTTGCCCGTTCGACCATTGGGCAAGAATTTTTGCCATTAGCGCTTATGGCTTTGCTGGGACTGGTGATTGTCCTTTTGATTGCCACCCTAAATGCAGAAGTTGGTTTGCGCGTCGGAGTAGTTGCGGTATTATTTGCGATGCTGGCACTCTTGCTCTGGCTTGCCTACAGGCGCTAAAAATCCTTGACTACAGCGATAGACCACATCATCAACAGGTCTCGTCAGACTGCCCCACAGCTCCGGGTGGCACCGGCCGATCAGCGGAGTCGGGGGATAACTCTTATGGCCAAGGTGCTCGAGTCTCGACGAGACGACATCTTGGAAGCCAACACGCTGGACCTAGAAGCCAGTCGTGAGATGGCCATTCCGCCGCTGATTTTAGACTGGCTTAAGCTGACCCCGGAGCGCCTCATGGCATCGGTGGATATATTGCACCGGCTAGCCCAATGCCCCGATCCGCTAAATCAGGCTGCAGCGACGCCCTATGCCGCGAGTCATGGGCTGGTGGTTGGGCAATCAATGCCCCTTGGGGTAGTGGCATTGATCTACGAATCATTCCCTGAGCTGAGCTGCATCATGGCTGGGTTTAGCCTTCGAACCGGCAATGCGCTGATTCTAAAGGGAGGCAGCGAAGCGAGCCATTCCAACAGCGCAATAGTTGCTGTCTTGCAGGAGGCTATGGAAGATGCGAATCTTCCTGAAAGCGCGGTACAGCTGTTGCCATCGGACGAAGGGGACTTGATCCGGGAGCTCGTCACGGTCAATCGGGCCGTTAACTTAGCGATTCCCTATGGACGCCGCAGCCTAGTGAATCAAGTAGTTGCCCAAGCCACAGTGCCTGTCCTGAAAACCACAATTGGCAACTGCTACCTCTATTGGGGAAGTTCTGGTGACGCTGACCTCGTGTATAGCATCGTCAGCGATAGCCACAAAAGTGAGCCTGATCCCGTCAACGCTATTGAGAAGATTCTTGTTGACCAGCGCTGCGACGATCGAGAGATCCGTCGGCTGCTTGATGGCTTGATAAGTGACGGGTTTGCCCTGCTGGGGGATGAGGTTATGGTGGCAAAATTTCCTGACCTAGCCGCAGTCGGGGATGAGCAGTGGACCTGCGCTCAGCTGAACCACACTCTGACCATCAAAATGGTAGAGAACGTTGAGCATGCGGCCCGATGGATCAACCGATACAGCAGCGGCCATGCCGATTGTTTGGTCACCGATTCCTACTCAGAGAGCCGCCGCTTTACCGCCGCGATCGCCAGTGCTACGGTTTACATCAACACCTCTTCTCGCTTCAGCCGCGTTTCTTCCCAAGGCCATCCGCTGTTTCTGGGCATGTCAAACGATCGGGGACATTATCGCGGGGCCATTACTTTGGGGATGTTGACGACCTTGAAGCAGATTATCCAGGGGCCAATATAGGGTCGCCGTTGGATAGAAAAGACCAATCCATAGAGAAGAACGGCATGCGCTTATGACGATGTCCATCATCACGGTGTGCCACAACGCCGAATCAACCCTAGAAAAGACCATTCAGCAGGTTTTGGCCCAGACCTACGGCCCGATAGAATACATTGTGGTTGACGGCGCATCTACTGATGGAACCATAGCGCTGCTGAATCGCTATGCGGACCAGATCACCCATCTCATCAGTGAACCTGATAGCGGCATCTATCACGCCATGAACAAGGGCATTGCTAAAGCCACGGGCGACTGGATCTACTTTGCCAACGCAGATGACTATCTGCTCGACAGTGATGTGGTGTCAGCGGTGATGGCATTTGTGACAGATCACCCCGACTGCGACTTTGTCTACGGCAATCACGAAACACGCCATCGATCCGGGGAGTCTCGAATTTACGAGCCTGCCCCGCCGGAAAATATGCTCTCTGAGCTGGTGTATTTGGGCAACTGCTTCATCCAGCCTGCTAGCTTTTTTAATGCCAAGCTGTTTGAGGTGCTCGGTCCGTTTTGCGATCGCTACAACATTGCGGCGGACTACGACTGGTTTGTGCGTCTGCTGGCCCACCCTGAGCTGACCGTGTGCCACTACCCCCATGCGATCGCTTCCTATGCCCAGGGTGGGGCATCTAGCGACATCCGCGCCCTGTTTGCTGAGGTATTTGAGATTCAAAACCGGGTGCCAGTGTATCAGCAGCCAGAATGGCTAACGCGGCGCATGACTATTTTGCAGAAAGAGTTTGTGGACAAGTATGCCCGTTTGGAAGAACGGCACCGGGCGGTGGTGGCGCGAGAGCGGCGCATTGGTGAGCTGGAGACGCGGCTGGATACCCTTGAGGCAGAGGCTGGGGAACTGGCGGGGCAGATAGCGGCGATGAAGACCAGCAAGTTCTGGACGCTACGAGAACGCTGGTTTGCGGTGAAGCGGCAGCTGGGGCTGTCGGCAGACTAGTGAGTCAAGGCAAGTCTACCGGCAGCTCTAAGGGAAGATTGCCCAGCCGGCCTTTGCGAAAGTCCCGCAGCATCTGCCGCGCTGCACGCTCCGAATCATTTTGATAGCGATGCTCCCCTAGGGCAATGACATATCCTTCCCCGGTGAACCCATCGACGGCCAGCCCGTACCGCTGTTCCAAAATCCCCGGCGGCACAAATTCTGGTGCCTTGCCCTGCATCTCTTTGAGACGCTCTACAAAAGCTGCCGCGACCCGCTGGTTGTCATATGCGGCCTCGCCGATGTCATCACAAATGGCCAGCTTTGTTGCTGCGTCTTGATCGGTGAGCTGAGAGGGCAGCACTCCTGGTGCGTCCAACAGCTCTAGCTCATCGGAAATGCGTACCCACCGCAGCTGCCGAGTTACCCCAGGACGGCGAGCGCTGTCTACCACCCGCTTCCGCAGGAGTCGGTTGATCAAGGCCGACTTGCCGACGTTGGGAAAGCCAATGACAACGGCGCGCACCGGGCGAGGACGCATACCCCGCTGGCGGCGACGCTCATTCATGGCCTGTCCCGCTAGCTGAGCGGCCTGGGCGATCGCTTTGACCCCTTTGCCCTTCTGGGCGTTGACACCATAGGCCCGCTCTTGCCGCTGCTTGAACCAATCAGTCCACAGGGCCAGCGCAGCGTCGGGGACCATGTCAATACGATTGAGCACTAATACTTTTGCCTTATCTCCCACCCAGCGCTCTACATCGGGATGGTGGGTGGCCAACGGGATGCGGGCATCTCTGACCTCCAAAACCACATCCACACGCTGGAGCTGGTCTTGAAGCTGCTTTTCGGCCTTAGCAATATGGCCTGGATACCATTGGATGTCGGGAGCAGTCATGGGAAGAATGGTTAAGTACGGAACAGCACAGCTGCTGGGCGATGATGGGGTTCGCCTGCGTCATGGGCCTATAGTTGTCGCGTATCAGGGAACAATCAGCACAGGGCAGGGGGAGAGGTTGATCACCCGATTGCTGACGCTATCGGACAGGCCATCTTCCGTCAGCCCGATGCCACGGCTACCCATGACGATCAGGTCAACGTCAAGCTCATCGGCTACGTCGCAGATAGAAAACGCTGGCATACCCTGCTTTTCAATGACGTTGGCATCGATTCCCTCGTCTTTGAACAGAGTCTTTGCCGTATCTAGAAGCTGAGCGATCGCCTTTGGGGAGGTCATTTCCGGTTCGGCGCCGCCCTCTCGATCCTCAGGTGACTCGACCACCGAGAGCAGGATCAAGCGGCTGCTGTATGTTTTGACTAAGCTCACCACTAGCTCGGCAGCGTGGCGAGACTCGCGGGTTTGATCGATAGGGAAGAGAACGGTCTTGAACATGGGTTCGCCTCTTGCGCGGGTACAAACTCCGGTAAGATGTGGATGGTTTAAGCCGTGTATTTAGCTACGTTTTCTTGAATCATAGCGCCTAGCGGACTCAATGCTTGATCAATAGGCCTGCATAGGGGGCTCACAGCTAGCCTCGTATAGGAGACCAGATATATAAGACCAGCGAGCAGATCAACGAGCAGCCCAGTCCGTAGGCTCAGTAATCCAGGCTTAACGCAAGTTATTCCCCGGTTTTGGGGAGTAGGTCAGCGCCACTGTCCCAAGTAGGGGTACGAATGTGGCGCAATGAGGCCACATTTTGTAGGACAATACGCAGTAAGTATAAACACCTATTGGGAGGGACTCCGTGTCTAAGAAGACATTAGCCGATCTATCCGCTGCAGACATTTCTGGCAAGCGGGTATTTGTTCGAGCCGATTTCAATGTTCCATCAGATGATCAGGGCAAAATTACAGACGATACGCGAATTCGCGCAGCCTTGCCGACCATCAATGACCTGGTCGAAAAGGGTGCCAAGGTTATTCTCAGCAGCCACATGGGTCGCCCTAAAGGTCAAGTCAAAGAGGATCTGCGTCTTGGGGCTGTGGCAACGCGGCTATCGGAACTGCTCGGCAAGCCCGTTGTGAAATGTGACGACTGCGTCGGCGATGAGGTTTCCCAAAAAGTGGGAGCAATGTCCAATGGGGATGTGCTGCTGCTAGAGAACCTGCGCTTCAAGGCCGGTGAAGAGGCCAACGATGCTGAGTTTGCTAAGCAGCTTGCATCCGTTGCCGATCTCTATGTCAACGATGCTTTTGGTACCGCCCACCGGGCTCATGCTTCGACAGAAGGGGTGACCCACTATCTCAGTCCGTCTGTCGCAGGCTACCTGATCGAAAAAGAGCTGAAATATCTCCAAAATGCCATTGAGAACCCGAAGACGCCTTTGGCAGCCATCATTGGCGGCTCTAAGGTTTCTAGCAAGATTGGCGTTATCGAAACCCTGCTAGACAAGGTAGACAAGCTGCTGATCGGCGGCGGTATGATTTTCACCTTCTACAAAGCGCGGGGTCTAAATGTCGGTAAGTCTCTGGTGGAAGAAGACAAGCTAGAGCTAGCCAAGACTCTAGAAGCCAAAGCCAAGGAAAAAGGGGTCGATTTGCTGCTGCCCACAGACGTGGTGGTTGCGGACAACTTCGCTCCCGATGCAGCGGCCCAAACCGTCAGCATCGAGAACATTCCCGATGGATGGATGGGTCTAGATATCGGTCCTGACTCCATCAAGGTGTTTCAAGATGCACTCAAGCAGTGCAAGTCGGCAATCTGGAATGGCCCCATGGGCGTGTTTGAATTCGATAAGTTTGCCACAGGCACCGAGGCGATCGCTCACACCTTGGCAGAGCTGACGGACACCGGAACCACCACCATCATCGGCGGCGGCGACTCTGTGGCGGCGGTTGAAAAGGTGGGAGTGGCCAAAAAGATGAGCCATATTTCCACCGGCGGCGGCGCTAGCCTAGAGCTGTTGGAAGGCAAAACGCTGCCCGGCATCGCGGCCCTAGACGACGCATAGCCATTCCGAGGGGTTAGTTTTTAACCCATCTATTACGCAAAGCCCAGGTCTTGCCCAGTACCGGCATGGACCTGGGCTAGTTTTTCATACTTATGGGCATGCTCGATCAGGCCCTGCACCTCTTCGTCTGAGAGCCGCCGCTTGACCGTTGCAGGCGTTCCCATAGCAAGCGATCGCGCCGGGATATCTTTGGTCACCACTGCCCCAGCCGCGATAAGACAGCCCTCTCCTACCGTGACGCCGTTGAGTACAACCGCGCCGATTCCCACTAGCGCTCCATGGCCAATGGTCGCCCCGTGAATCACCGCCCGGTGCCCAATCGTGACGCTGTCCCTCAAGACCGTCGGCTGCCCTGGGTCGCCGTGGAGAATAGCGCCATCCTGCACATTACTGTAAGCGCCCACAGTGATTCGCTCTAGGTCACCCCGCAGAATGGCCCCGTACCAGACACTTGCCCCAGCGCAGAGGGTCACATCTCCCATCACCGTGGCATTTGGCGCGATGAAGGCCGCTTGAGATACAGTAGGAGAAGGCCAGGGGGCGGCATGTGCCGTTGACCCATCGGTGAAGAATCCCTCGGGTGGCTTGGGCGTTGTCTTAGGCGTTTTCTCGGGCACCTCCTCGGGCAGCTCAGATCGACCTGATGGTGAGACCATATCTTGAAAAATGCTCAACGTTTTCTGGCTTGCAGAATACCATGCCCTTAGAATGGCCCTATGGTCGCCCTTGCCCGCTCAGAATTGTTTGCTACAGCACCCCAGCTAGCTTCTGCTGATACAGCATTATGGTCAACTTACAACATCCCATCTTTGGGCCAGATATACCGTGCCCACACTGCCGCCAAACAATTGCAGCGCTCACCCTAACAGATACCTATCTTTGTCCAAGGCACGGGGCTTTTGAGGCTGAACCCAAAACAAACGAATTGGTTCACCTTCAGTCCGGACGCCACTGGCGGCGTTGGGAAGAGCGCTGGTATCGGCAGCACACCCACCCGGATGGGATTCGCTTTGAAATCCATGAAGCGCTGGATCGCCTTTATACCCAGGGCTACCGGGCCACCAAGGTCATCATTGCTCACCGGTATAAGGAGTTGGTGAGCACCTACCTTGAGCGCAGTACCCCCTGGCGGGGACAGTCAGATTTTTCGAAGCCGCGCCTCTATGGCCTGCCGGTTGAGTTTAGTTCCGAGTCGAAAGACGAACCCTGTTGGGAGGTGATCAACTTCGACCTCGATAAAGAGCCCGGCACCCCAGTGCGCTATCCCTATTTTCGCTTGTTTGAATAGCCCATGCACCATGCCTCCATCCGCACTGCCGATATTCACCGCGCCATTGCGTTTTATGAGCTGCTGGGCTTTGACCTGTGTGAGCGGTTTACGGCGGGCATCACCCTGGCCTGCTGGATGGAGGGACTGGGGGGCCGCATTGAGCTGATACAGGTGCCTCAACCTGCGCCTACAGCCGATGCCTTCAGTGATGAGCATTACACGGGATACTATCACCTGTCGTTTGACCTCACGACAGCAGGGCTCAGCTTGCCTGATTGGATCAATCGGCTGAGTCAGGAAGCCCAAATGCGCAACATGGCTCCACTCAAGGTCCTGCTTGCGCCCTGTCAGCAGATGATCGGCGATCGCATTTACGAAGTGGCGTTTCTTGCCGATGCCGATGGCCTGCCCCTAGAATTTTTACGCGTCTTGACGTAGGGCTATGCGACGATTGACTCCATTGCTGAAGGCGGTCGTGCTCATAGCGAGCAGCGCTCTAGCCGCTTGTCGGCCAGCGGCTCCACCTGATACGGCATCATCATGGCCCACAGAGACGACCCCAGCGCTAGACAACACCCCCGTAGCAACGGCACCGGTTTCTCTTGTGCCAGTGCTTGCCGCCACGGAGACTGGTCCTCCGGAGTCACCTGGAGAAACGGCAGAGCTGACGGCATCCAATGACGAAGACATTTTGGTTTATGCAGAGCCCTCGACAGAAGCCGCCGATATTTTCTTAGCCCAGAGCGGCGATCGCGCCCAAATCTTTGAAGCTCAACGCTCTAGCGGGGGAGGGGTTTGGTACTACGGCCGGTTTGATGCTGAAGTCGAGGGCTGGGTGAGGGGGAGGTTTGTCACCTTCTCAGAGGCCGACTCCAGAACCAGTCGGCCCCTCGTTGTGCTGCCAGATGGAGGACAGGTCTACAGTCAGCCCAGCGCAGAGTCAGAGATGGTGCAAGAGCTTGAGGGGGGCAGCGTCATTGCGGCTGAGCAGCGCCGCAGTAATGATGGGATTTGGTTCTACAGCGGCGGCGGTTGGATCAATGGCGAGAGCCTGTTTCGCCCTACCTGCATTGAGTTCAATGGCTATCTCCCCTTGGTTGTAGTATCAGGGGGAACCACAGTCCATGACACAGCGGCATACCAAATTCCCGTGAAAGACCGGCTGGAGGGTGGCGAGCTGGTCTTTCCGTTCAACACCGTCACAAACAGCACAGGCACTTGGTTCGAAACCGATCAGGGCTGGATCAGTGGCCAGTCGCTGTTCTATCCCTTCTGCGAGGCTAACTCCTCTGCAGCACCGCCGCCTTCTGAATCCACCACTTCGCCATCAAATTAGCCCTAAGGTGCGGTAGCATCACAAGGTGGAATTGGGCTGAGCCGTGACTGACCCGACAACGAAATCAACCGATGCTTCAACGCCAAAGCGATCGCGAACGGCAACCGCCGCTATTCGGCCTGCCCTGGTGCTGATTTTTCGGCTGTTGCTGCTGGGCGTCGGCAGTGCCGCAGCGCTGGTGATTGGGGTCTTGGTTGCTCAGATATCCCCTGGCTCTGTCGACCGGCAGCCGCTGCTGGAGAATGTGCTGCGGGGAGTGGCGAGGTTTAGAGGAATGCCCTACCCCCAGGTGGAGCAATCTCCTGACCCAGGAGAGGTGGATGATTCACCTAGCCCCGCTGATGCTTCCGAGTCCTCTGATGGTTCCGGCAGCGTTGATTTACCCGACAGAGCAAATTCTCCTGACGGGGGCAGCGCCCCTGACAGCCCTGATGCTTCTGACGTTCCTCGCTCTGCCGATGCCGATGTAGCCCCTGTGTTGCAAGAGAACCAATCTCTGCGCCAGCAGCTGGTGCAGCTGCGCTCCGAGCAACAGGATCTTGAAGAGGCGATCGCGCAGCTTGAAGCCCGGGTTGGCATTGAACCATCCGCCGCGCCCCTTGATGTCCGGATGGCGGAGCTAGAGCGGCTGCTCGGTGGAGCGCAGCGCGTACCCCAAGGGAACAATCAAAATTGACGGCTCCCGGTCTAAATTCTTCCCAGATTATCAAATTCAAATTTTTCCCCCAGACGCAATGCAGGTCATCTTTTTCGGTACACCGCAGTTTGCCGTCCCGACCCTCCAACGGTTGATTGAGCAGGCCGATATAACTGTTCAGGCGATTGTGACGCAGCCTGACAAGCGACGCGGGCGCGGACGGCGGGAGTCTCCCTCTCCCGTCAAAGCTTGTGCCATGACCCATCAGCTGCCGCTGTACCAGCCGGCCCGATTGAAAAAAGACGCTGCTACATTGGCAGCTCTGCAGCAGGCGGGGGCCGATGCGTTTGTGGTCGTCGCCTATGGCCAGCTCCTGTCTCAAGCCATTCTGGATATGCCGCGCTTGGGCTGTATCAACGGCCATGGCTCTCTGTTGCCCCAATATCGGGGAGCGGCTCCGATTCAATGGAGCTTGTACCACGGTGAGACCCAGACCGGCGTTACCACCATGTTGATGGATGCTGGGATGGATACAGGGCCAATGCTGCTCAAGCAAGCGGTGCCAGTAGCGCTGATGGACAATGCTGTTGACGTCGCGGAGCGCCTTGCTGGGGTCACCGCAGAGCTTTTGATTGAAACGCTGCTGGGCCTTGACCAAGGGCGAGTCGTGCCGACCCCGCAGCCCCACGATGAGGCGACCTATGCGCCTCTTCTGTCTAAGTCAGATTACGCCCTAGACTGGTCTCGGTCGGCGATCGCCCTCCATAACCAGGCGCGGGGTTTTTACCCCAACTGCTTTACTGGGTTTGACGGTCAGCCGCTCAAAGTGCTTCACACGATGCCGCTAGCCTATGGCTCAGCGGTGGAGTCTGACCTGAAGGGCTGGGCTGCTCCCAAGGACGCGCCCCAAATGCCGGGCACCGTGATTGACATTATTAAGCAGTATGGACCGGTGGTGCAGACTGGAGAGGGGCCGCTCTTGTTGCTGCAGGTGCAGCCCTCGGGTAAGCGATCGCAGTCAGGGTGGGATTTTGTCAACGGCGCGCGATTAGCGGCTGGAACCGTTCTGGTCTAGACGCCATTTTAGGCAGGGGGCCGCTGCGGGTTCAGTATAAATACGAGGTAGAGAGATATTAATGATACTAGTTTGACCAGAGTTAGGCTGAAAACCAGGCGTATACAGAATCTCCTCGTATCTTTCATCGGCAGAAATGCTGTAGGTTAACGAAGTATGGGCGTAATAAATGCGGCGGGTGTCGGCCATTGGGCAATATGACCAGAAGTTTGTTTGTTGCTGTAGTTGAATATGGAAGTAGATGAGTTTCTAGAGCGGTATGCTGCAGGTGAACGAGACTTCAGAGAGCGCAACTTAGTTGGCATCGATTTAAGCGGCCAAACGATGGAAGGTGTGGACCTGCGCCGCGCTGTATTGATGCATGGGAAACTGGACCGGGCCAACTTGGCTGGTGCCAACTTACGGGAAGCGAATTTGCAGCATGCCTCACTGGACCGCGCTGTCCTAACTGACGTCAACCTTATTGGCGCGAGTCTGTCTTCGGCCTCCCTTCGGGGTGCCCAGCTTGTGGGAGCCGGAATGCGGGCTGCAAACCTCAACAAAGCAAACTTAGAACATGCTGACCTGTCTCGTACCAATCTGAGTGAAGCTTTGATTGGTCAGGTCAAACTCGGTAGAGCAACGCTAAAAAACGCCAATCTGAATCGTGCCAGGCTAGTGCGGACAGATCTATCATGGGCCAACCTAGAGTCTGCCGTGCTGACCGGTAGCTTGCTCAATCGGGCTCGGCTAGATGACGCCAATTTGACAAGCGCAATTCTAAACGGCGCTAATTTGGAGGATGCCCATCTAAATCGGGCCAATTTGAGCCATGCCAAGCTAGTCGGGGCGAATTTGCAGTGCGCCTCTTTGGTTGGGGCTGATATTCGCAACGCTTTGATCGGCTGGACTTCCCTGAGGGGCGCAAATTTGACTAAAGCGAGTCTGTACCGCGCTGATTTAGGCTGGGCGAATTTGAGTGATGCAAATTTGACTGAGGCTATCTTGATCAGCGCAAACCTGTACCAAGCGAATCTGATCAATGCGAACTTGACCAGCACCATGATGCCTGACTTGTACTGATGGATTGGCAACAAAAAAGGGAGATGGGTTTCATCTCCCTTGCGCATGATGCAAAAGCAGTGCGCCAATATTAATTTGTTTGATTGCGTGACCTATGTCGGGCCGCAACCACTTACATCAAACCGAGCTGCTCTAGGATGCCTTGGCCAGTCGCGTACTCAACGGCGATCGCGGCAACAAAGCCAATCATGGCTAGACGGCCATTCCAGCGCTCAGCAAAGTTGGTGAATCCGAACTTGTTTTCTGTAGTTTCCATGTGCATTTAGCCTCGTTAATGTCAAGCTTCTTATCTAAAGTTAACATAGGGTTCTGGAAGTGGCAATAGGATTGTCTTGATCTCTCTACAAAGATGGAGCTAGTTCGGAATGGCGTCTCTCTAGAACTATTCTAAAAGTCTGATCATGCCCCTTTGATGACCGCCGTTGACCCCGCAATCCTGCCCGCGCAGCCTTGCCGTCATCGCTACAGCGCCGTCAAGATAGCACCCAATTCACCAGGGTTCTCACAGGGAATCCAGTAGCGCCAGCACTGTTGTAGCTATCCGGTTTGTCGGTCCATACTGGTCCTGCCACATCGAGGTGGGCCCAGGCAGTATCTGTGACGAACTGCTTGAGAAACAGCGATGCCGTAATCGCTCCTCCGGCGCGGGGACCGGTATTTTTCATATCGGCCACGACGGACTTCATGCCGTCAAAGTAGTCAGCCTCCATGGGCATGCGCCAGAACTTCTCTCCCGATAGCTCAGCGGCTTGGGCAATCTGATTGGCCAGGGTTTCATCCTCGGTCCACAATCCCGACATTTTGTTACCCAAGGCGACGATACAGGCCCCTGTTAGCGTTGCTAGGTCTACCATAGCGTCGAGACCGAGCTTGTCTGTAAAAACCAACGCATCCGCCAGGGTGAGGCGACCTTCGGCGTCAGTGTTGTTGACCTCAATGGTTTTACCGTTGGACGCTGTGAGAATATCTCCTGGATGCATGGCCCGCCCGCTCACCATATTTTCAGTGGCTGCGCAGATGAAATGCACCTCGACGTCGGGCTGAATCTGGGCGATCGCCTTCGCTGCCCCAAAGGTCGCCCCGGCTCCTCCCATGTCGGTCTTCATCATCTCAATGCCGCTTCCTGAGGGCTTGAGGTTGAGCCCGCCGCTATCGAAAGTGAGTCCCTTGCCGATGATGGCCAGCTTGCGGCGCGGATTGCCGCTAGGGCGGTAGGTGAGGTGAATAAACTTGGGGGGAATATCGGATGCTTGGGCGACACCTAAGAAAGCTCCCATACCCCGCTTCTCGCAGTCGTCCTGCTCTAGAATTTCGAGTTCAAGGTCGTAGGTTTGCGCCAGGGCAGAGGCCGTTTCCGCTAGGGTTTCGGGGGTGACGATGTTGGCGGGAGCGGCCACGAGTTCACGGGCCAAAATGACGCCTGAAACGACTTGCTGCGCTCGCTCAATAGCCACATCTTGGCCTGTGAAACCCAGCAGCTCCACAGCTTCAGGGTATGTCGACTTGTCTTCTTTGTCAGACTTAAAGCGGGTGTCTTTATGGCAGGCTAGCTCCATCCCTTCTACCAAGGCCTGGGTCGTCAGTGAGGCGTCGGCCTTCCAGACTGGAATGCTAAGTCCCAGGGTAGGGCATTTCTCTTGCTGCGCAATGCGGGTGGCCGATGCCGCCGCCTGACGCAGCGTTTCCAATGTCAAGGCATCTTTGTCACCTAAGCCAATGACAGCAATTTTGCGAATGGCGCTGCCGCCGCCAACGCGGGTCACCGCTGTGCTGCCGGCCTTGCCCGAAAATTCAGCTTCCTCTATCAGCTCTGACAAAGTACCGGCGATCGCCTCATCCAATGTGGCCAATTCTCCGGTTACGGTCTGTCCTTCCACAAGTCCAATGGCCAGACAATCTCCACTCCAGTCTGCTTTTGCCGTATCAATCCCTTTAAATTTCATTCCCGATTCACCTAACGTATAGCTTGGGTATCTCTATAGTTGTATATCAGGATTACAACGATCGTCGGCCCCCTGAATACTCTGGTATGGCTTTGGACATTTGCGAGGCGATGATGCATCTATTACTGCCGGGCTGCTGGTTCCTGCGGGTCCCTTGCTCTACGCTGAGGAGACCGGTCCCGGCTACTGTGCAGCAGTCTGGGTAGCCAGCCCAAAAGAACAAGTACCGGGATAATTTCGAGCCGCCCTGCCCACATCATGACGATCAGCGTCAGCTTACTTGCCCAAGGGGATGTGTCGTCAACTACCCCTGCCGACAGCCCCGTTGTCCCTAGGGCTGAGGCCGATTCGAACAGGATATTCAAGAAGTCTCCGCCAGCGTTGGTATGGGTCAACACGACTGAGCCTAGGGCGATTGCCCCAATCCACAGCAGCGCTGGCACCACAGCAGATTTGAGCTGACGCAGGGCGTCATCCTCGTTCAAAACCTCGTCATCGACTGAGTATTCAAAGTGCTCTAGGGATGGCGTATAAACCATCCTTAAGTGACGAATGGCCGCTTTCCAAAGGATGACAACCCGATCTAGCTTCAGGCCCCCCACTGTTGAGCCAGAGACTGAGCCAAATACCATAGCGACAATCATCAACACGCGGGCAGAGTTGCTCCACCGCTCTTCATCAGTAGCGGCAAAACCACAGGTGGTAAGGGCCGAAATCCATTGGAATGGGCTGTCGATCCAGCGCCAGACGCCAAACTCCCAGTGGTTTTCTACTAGCAGCAGCACTGATCCTACTGCCAGCAGCAGCCAAAGAGCCCGATAGCGGCTGTCGCTCCACAGGCTGGACAGCCGACCCCGCAGTACATCGGCATACACCGCGAAACTAATAGCCCCCATAATCATGACGGGAATTGCTGCAAGCTTGATGGCAGCGCTGTAGTCTTCGAAGCCGCGCCGGGTGATGGTGAAGCCGCCCGTGGAAATGCCTGACATCCCGTGGTTGATGGCGGGCCATAGGGACATCCCGGCTACGAGAAACAGCCCAATGCTGATGGCGGTGAGCAGCAAATAAATCAGCCAAATCTTTTGCGCTGTTTCCCGCAGAGTGGAGGCGAACTGAGCTTCACGGGCCTCTGCCGAATAGAGTCGGTCTGGGTTCACCTGGGGGTCGAGCACCGACAGCACTAGCACTACGATCCCCACGCCACCGACCCATTGACTGAAGGAGCGCCACCATTGAACGGCATGGGGCAAGCTGGCAACGTCCTTTGTCACCGATAGTCCAGCGCTGGTGAACCCTGATACCGACTCAAATAGGGCATTCCAGGGGTCGAGAAACTCGGACATCTGCAACGGGCTGTCCGTCAGCCGGTCCACATGAGTGGCCACCATGACATAGGGAATGGTGCTGATAAAGCAGATCACCAGCCAGGCCGCCGCCACAATCACAACAGCACGTCGCATATGGGTGAGTCGGTAGGGTTTGAGCCACTTATAGAGCCCAAACCCAGCTCCCAAGGAAACCAGCGCCGTGACTAGGAAGGGAACAGTGACGTAAAACTCTCCAAAGAACCAGCTCACGGGAATGGAGGCGATCGCCATCAATCCCGGGACACAGATCAGAAGTCCAAAAAGCCGGAGAGATATTTGGTCATTGTCGCTCATGGAAGTGAGAGGCTTAGAATACAGAATGTTTGTGTGATCGATCACACCTTAATATTGATGACCTCAAAATAGCACTAGCCTTTAGTAAGACTCTATTGCTTACCTCTGGTGTCATGGATCCTCTGGCGATATATGCCTAGGCCCGTCGCCACCGCTGCCGCCACCGCGCTGTGGGCTCTAGCGTCGACAGCGCTTGGGCCTCCTGTCGCTGTTGTCGGATCGCCGCTGTCGTTGCCTTGAGCGTTGGATCGCGATAGGGGATGGCGGCACGGGTATGCAGGTGCTCTCGTTCTTTGCGGGACAGGGGAAGTCCGACGGCGGTATGGCCTGCGATGGTGCCTGGCGACTTGCGGCCTACGCCAGGGGTTGAGCCTAGGGTCAGCCCCGTGTTGAGGAGGGCGATTCGAACGGCTGCAGCGCAGGAGTAGGTCGCCAAATAGCCATCTAGCTTGAGGCAGTTGACCACAGCCCTCAGAAATTCTATCGACCACAGCTCTGGGCAGGTCTGGGGAGAGAATGGATCCAAGAAAATGGCGTCTGCCCAAGCGAGAGGCACCTGGGCGATGGTTTGGCGGGCGTCTCCGACGAAGAGCTGACCTCGGCCCCGGCTCTCTTCTACTGCATTGTGGTGGGCAAGCTGCGTGAGTAGGGTAGGGATGGGCTCATTCCATTCTGCCAGCAGCCCGTGGGCGATCGCCGTTTGGGGAACCTCAGGCGATCGCTCCAGCCCAATCCAATCGATGCGGCAGCTGGGGTTTGCTTGCCAAACGGTATGGAGCGCTGCCGCCGTGTTGTACCCCAGGCCATAACAGACATCTAAAAGCCGAATGTGACCCCCCATGGCCTTCTCGCAAATCTGAGTTGGCACAACAAATTTCTGCTCCGCTTCTAGCCGCGCTCCCTGCCTGCTGTGAAAGGCTTCGCCAAATTCGTCAGAAAAAAAGGTGAAGGAGCCGTCTGCGGTGAGTTGAGGGGTAAAGGGCAGGGGCGATGACATGCTTAGGCGTTGTGCTTGGTACAGGCAAATTAGTTATAGCGCGTTTTTTGCCTCTGTTTAAGCCGCCTGTCAGGCCGCTGCGGCCCCCTCAGCTTGAAATATTGGTACTCTCATGGGACTCTCATGGGGAAGTACAGAATCGCCCCGTAAGAGCACCAATACTGAAGCGCAATGCCTGATCTATCTTTTCAACCACAGTCGCCGCTGGTCTCTGCCGATTGGCTCCATGCCCATCTTGGCCAACGCGATCTCGTCGTTGTAGACTGCCGCTTTGCGCTGATGCAGCCAGAGGCTGGGCAACTGGCCTACAGCGTTGGACATATACCAGGAGCGCTGTATTTCCACCTCAACCACCACCTGTCAGGTCCAGTTCAGCCCACAAGGCGCGGCGGCAGACACCCGCTGCCTACCGTAGAGCAATTTGTCCAGACCCTGGAATCTAGCGGCATCGGTAACAACAGCACCGTTGTTGCCTATGATGACTCGCGGTTTGCTTTTGCATCGCGGCTGTGGTGGCTGCTCCGCTATCTGGGCCACGATCGCGTTGCTATTTTGGATGGTGGGTTTGACAGCTGGGTCCAGCATGGCTACGCCGTAGATCATGACGCCCCTACTCTTGAGCCCCAGACCTTTATGCCTGCTGTTCATACGAATTGGGTCGTGGATAAATCCGGGGTGGAGGCGCGACAGGGCGTGGCATCGGCGGCGCTGGTAGACTCCCGCAGCGCCGATCGCTACCGAGGTGAACGGGAGCCCATTGACCCGAAGGCGGGGCATATTCCGGGGGCAGCGAATCGCTTTTGGCAGGAGGTGACCGATGCGCAGGGCTATGGGCGATCGCTAGAGGAACAGCAGGAGCGGTGGCGTGACGTAGCAGAGGCAGAAGAGATTGTGGTGTACTGCGGATCTGGGGTGACGGCCTGCGTCAATTTGCTGTCTCTAGAACTGGCGGGTTTGGGGCCAGGTAAGCTTTATGCTGGCAGCTGGAGCGATTGGTGTTCCTATGATGGTGCGGCAGTGGAACGATATAGAGATGACCTGAATGGAGCCGACGATACGTCGGGCTGAGTAAAGAGATGTAATCGTTGCTTTACCGCCTAAGCCCTATCCGATGGTTCGAAGACCGACAGAGCAACCATTCTGCAGGGAGAGGGAGTCATGTAGAAATTTTAGGATAATTCGAGCAGTGCTAAGGCGATCTGGCGGCTGAACGAGGCTTGCTGCTCGGTTGGGCTCAAAGCTTGTCAGATCAGCGCTTTGATAGGAGCGCTACTCACTTTTGGAATGCTCGTTTTATCTCTGAGGTAGTCTATGGCTTCCATAGAATTTAAGCTGTTCGCCCCCTATAACAACTCTGCCGCTCTGATGGGCGAATTTTCTGAATGGGACGAAATCCCCATGGAAAGGGGGGATGATGGCTACTTCCGTACAGCCGTTGATCTGCAGGATGGTCAATATCAGTACAAGTTTCGGGTCCAGTCGAAGTCTTGGTTTTTTGAGCCTGATGAGTGGGTCGACGTCAATGACCCTTATCTCACCAACATTGACGACCCCTCCCAAAACGGCATCGTCCGTATCAAGGATGGCGATCGCATTGTGGACACCTACGTTTGGCAGCATGACGATCACTCCCTCCCTAGCGATCGTGAGCTGGTGATCTACGAGCTCCATATCCACGACTTCTCTGGCGGAGAAGATGACCCTAAGTCGCGAGGGCGTTATGAGCATGTGATACGAAAGCTAGACTACCTGCAAGATTTAGGCATCAACGCCATTGAACTGATGCCCATCATGGAATATCCGGGAGACTACAGCTGGGGCTACAACCCACGCTACTTCTTTGCCTCTGAGTCTAGCTATGGCACGACTGAAGAGCTGAAGCAGCTGATTGATGAGTGCCATGGTCGCGGTATGCGGGTGATTATGGACGGTATTTTTAACCACTCGGAGTCCTCGTCTCCATTAACTCAGATTGACCATGACTACTGGTACCACCATGAACCCCGCGATTCAGACAACAGCTGGGGACCAGAGTTCAACTACGAGCATTACGATGAGAATCTAGACGTCAAGCCCGCCTGGAAATTTATTGGCGATGCGATCCAGTTTTGGATCGAGGAGTACCATGTCGACGGCATCCGCTACGATGCGGCTCGCCAAATCGAGAACCACGATTTTATGCATTGGGTCGTCAAGAAAACAAAGGAAAAAGCTGGGGCTAAGCCCTTCTTTAATGTCGCAGAGTATATTCCAGAGTCGCCAACCATCACCAACGTTGATGGCCCTATGGATAGCTGTTGGCACAATAGTTTCTACCACACCGTTAAAGCCCACATCTGCGGTGACAGAATTGACTTCGAGGCGCTTAAGGCCGCCATCGACTGCCGCCGTCAAGGCTTTTTGGGCGCAACCAACGTCGTTAACTATTTGACCAACCATGATCATGAGCGCATCATGGTTGAGCTGGGTAACCAGGGCATCTTCAAGGAGGCGGCCTTCCAGCGACTGCAGCTTGGTGGGGCAATCTTGATGACGGCAGTGGGCGTGCCTATGATCTGGATGGGTGAGGAGTTTGGTTCATACCAGCCGCTAGGAATTGAACCTGCGAAGATCGACTGGCAGCTGCTCCGCAACGATGGAAACCAAAACCTGCTGCAGTACTATAAGGGGCTGACTCGGCTACGCCGAGAGAACCATGCCCTCTACACCGAAAACGTCGATTTCTTCCATGAGGATCCAGAGGCCGGAGTCTTAGCATACACACGCTGGAACGATGCAGGGGCTAGGGTGGCCGTTGTAGCCAACTTCTCTGACGCATTTTTGACGGGCTATCACTTACCTAGCTTTCCTAAGGCGGGCACCTGGCATGAATGGACCAAGGACTATGATGTGACCGCTGGTGAGAACGGTCTGTCGCTGGATTTGGGGGAGTACGAAGCTCAAGTATTGGTCTGGATGTGAGGCCATGGGCATTGAGCATGGGGACTGTATGACCCCATAGCCTTTAGAGGGGCTGTGACTATGCCATAGAGGCATGACGCAATGACGTCCTGGCGGGTCGCCAAATTACTGTGGCCCGCATAGAATAGAGGTGCTTGCCGATAGCTATTTGACCTTTGTGAGGACTAGATGTCTATGACCGATCCAAATCGTAGTGCGACAGATTTAAACCGCGTCGATTCGCCAATCAATGTTCTTGTCGCCACCCTCCTTATTTTTGGCAGCATTGCATTTTTGGTAATTTGGGCGCTTCAGAGCGCCTATGCATTCGGATAGGTCTCCTAAGCGGCAGCCGCTTGCCCCATTCGCCTAACCCCCTTCAAACCTTCTCCAGCCGAGTTTTATTCAGCGGCGATTCCGCGATCGCTCCTATGGGCGTTGGTTTAGATCCATAGCGTGGTGCAGTCAAGGAGCGCATGACTATGGCAACGTTTCAAAATATGGTGGGCTACTTTCGCCCCTATTGGACCCTGGGGCTGTTGAGTATTGCCGCTAGCAGCGTCTTTGAGCTGGTCGATTTGCTGGTGCCCTACACCATTGGGCAAATTCTCAATATTTTGTCCCAGCAGCCGATAGATGCTGTCGCTCAGGGGCTCATCGGAGCTGCATCAGAGCTGTCGGGAAGACCTCAAACCCCGGCCTTTAGCTTGGGTGTTTTGCTGGGCTTGATTTTTTCGGTGACTGTTGTCCGCGCGCCCATACAGCCTTGGATCAGCGCCTGGTTCCATTGGGACATTCCGCTGCGGGCGCGCCGAGACCAAGCGGCTCGAGTGATGGAGAAAATCCTGACGCTGCCGCTGGACTTCTACGATGAGAACAACCCCGGACGAATTGCGGGTCGGGTCGCTAAAGGCCTGTCGAATCACACCTGGACTTATCCTGAGCTTGCGGGACAGCTATTGCCAAAGCTGGTCCGTATCGCTGGGATTTTCGTAATCATTGCGTGGATTGAGTGGCGCATTGCGCTGCTGTTTCTAGTATCTTTTGTGCTGATTTTGGGGTTCACGGTGGCTCAGCTGAAGCGGCTGATTGTGAAAGAGACGCGGCTCGACCACCACATCGAAAACACCGAAAGCCGTATGGCCGAGGTGATCACCAACATCAAAACGGTTAAAGCATTCGCCACCGAGCAGCGCGAGCTGACCCGGCAACGGCATCGCCTGCAGCGCGAGTTCAAAATGGTGGACTACCGCATCCATAAGGGATATGTGGTCCTATTTACCTGGCAGCGAACCTTTGTTCAAAGCTGTGTGTTCGCCATCTTGGTGCTGACTCTGGTGGCAGCCCTAAATGGCCAAATCTCGCTGGGATACTTTGTCACAATCCTCACGATTTCTAGCATGGCCTACTCTGAGCTAGAGCCCATCAGCGTGGTGGTAGAGGTCTTTGCCCGTCGCTATGCCTCAATGCTGCGGTTTCACGAGTTTATGCTAGAGCCCACTGGTGACGATGCCGCTAGTCTTCATGATGCTCCGTCCGCTATTCCTGAGTATGGGTTCACCGGCAAGCTGGAATTTTCCCATCTCACCTTTGGCTACGATCGCGATCGCCCTGTTATCAAGGCGGTGGACCTGCTGATTGAACCCTGTCAAACTGTAGCGCTTGTCGGGCGGTCGGGTTCGGGAAAATCGACGTTGGTGAAGCTGCTGTTCCGCTATTTCAACCCTGACCAAGGATCCATTCGCATTGACGGTCAAGATATTCGCCGTCTCGACATCACAGGCTACCGGCGACGGCTGGCAATCGTCCACCAGGAGGTCGATCTGTTCAACGGCACCCTACTGGAAAACCTCACCTATGGGCGACCGGATGCCACCTTTGAGGCGGTGGAAGAGGCCTGCCGCATTGCTAGGGTGGATGACTTTATCGGGCTACTCCCTCGGGGCTACGGCACCGTCGTTGGAGAGCGTGGCATGCGGCTCTCTGGGGGACAGCGTCAGCGCCTTGGCATTGCGCGAGCGCTTTTGGTTGACCCAGATGTGCTGGTGTTTGATGAGGCTACATCCAGCCTGGATTACGAATCTGAGCGAGCCATTCAGCTGGCTATGGGCAGCATTTTGGGAACCCGCACTACCATAATTATTGCCCACCGCCTCAGCACGGTGCGAGAAGCGGACATGATTGTCGTGCTGGACCAAGGGGCGATCGCCGAGGTGGGAGACCATCAGACGCTGCTGGACCGAGGGGGAATTTATCAGCGGCTACATGCTCTGCAAGAAACTGGCGAAATGCTAGCTTAAACTGGCGTTAGCTTGGGGCGCGTTGGGGTGACCTGATGCTGGTGAGGGATCGCTATTTATTAGAAGCAACTCTCTTGATCCCAAGACGTTCCCCAGTAAGATAGAGACCTTCTTATCACTACGACTTACCATGGGCCTCGCTGAATCTGTTCCCCCCCCGCCGTTGCTGCTGTCTCAGGTCACGCCGCTGCTGGGCAACATCTGGCTCGATGTGGGGGTCTTGGCGCTGATGCTGGCGATGTCGGCCTTTTTTGCGGGATCAGAAACCGCCATTACCGCATTAGATAGCTTGAAGCTGCGCGCGCTCATCAAAGAGCAAGGAGACCCTAACGGCATGTTCACCCTGGTGCTGCAGCGCCGGGCTCGCTTCATCACAACGCTGCTTATCGGCAACAATTTAGTCAATAATTTCTCCGCCATCTTGACCAGCAACCTGTTTGCCGTCTGGCTCGGCAGTGCTTCAGTGGCGGTGGCAACGGCAGTAGCCACATTTTTGGTGCTCATCTTCGGCGAGATCACGCCCAAGTCTTTGGCCATCAACAATATCTTGCCGGTGTTCCAGCTAGCGGTGCGGCCAATCTACTGGCTCTCCAAGATCTTGACCTGGTTTGGCATCACCACGTTTTTGGAGGCCATAGCCCAGAGCGCCATTCGCCTTTTCCAGGGCGATCGCGTACAGCAGGGAGAATCTGTCAAAGACCTGAAGCTCATGATCGAGATCTTGGGAGGCAAAGGGCAGCTCGACATCGTCAAACATCAGCTGCTTAACCGTACTCTCATGCTAGACCGGCTCAAAGCCCATGATTTGGTCAAGCCCCGCATTGAGATGCGGACCATCAGTCACGATGCCACAGTTCAGGGCTTAGTTGATCTCTGTTTGGAGACAGGATACTCCCGCATTCCGGTTCAAGAGGATTCCAAAGACCAGATCGTCGGCGTTGTCCATTTGAAACGGGCGCTCCAGGAGCTCCATGGTCTAGGACATGATTACTCTTCCGCTGACGTGGAGCCAGTCCGGGTGACCCAAGTTATGGACCCGCCGGTGTACATCCCCGAAACCAAGCGTGTAGTTGACCTGCTCAAAGAAATGCTGCAGCAGCGGCTCCATATCGCCATCGTCGTCGATGAGTACGGCGGCACCGTTGGGCTGATCACCCTGGAAGATATCCTTGAGGAACTGGTGGGAGAAATTTACGACGAGAGCGACTTTCCCTCCCAGCGACCTGACCAGCGCAACCGCGGCGGACGGCGTCGCCTGGGGTGGAGAGGATCCCAATCACCATAAAGACTCTGATTCAGTTGCTCTATTTTGGGTATCTCATGCTACGATAAAAACCCGTGTGAATGGGTCGGTGCCCGAGTGGTTAATGGGGGCGGACTGTAAATCCGCTAGCTAAGCTTACGTTGGTTCGAATCCAACCCGGCCCACCACGTTTCTTTGAGCGTTTGCCCGTGTAGCTCAGTGGTAGAGCGCACCCTTGGTAAGGGTGAGGTCACGAGTTCAATCCTCGTCACGGGCTTGTCCGATTGATTTGTGATCTGCAACGCTGCTGTCTTGGCAAGCCGTTCAGCCAGCCTCTGCTCGGATAATAGGGCTGGCTACCATAGCCATAAGTAATTCCAGCACAACTAAGGCCGACTGATTATAAATCCCATTGGCCATATCACACCATCGAGCATTGCATATCTTAAGTTTTCATTTAATATCGGAATAGACAACTGTTCTGACGTGAGTATATGAGCCTGTTGCGCGTTATTCACCTGCTCCTCAGAGCTGGCTTTTGTCTTGAACCACTGTGTTGATCAATATTTGAGAGGATTTTCATGCCTACGTATAAAGTTACTCTGGTCAGTGAGGCTGAAGGGCTAAATACAACTATCGAAGTGCCTGATGACGAGTACATCCTTGACATCGCTGAAGAGAAAGGCATCGATCTGCCCTTTTCTTGCCGTGCGGGCGCTTGCTCCACATGCGCTGGAAAAGTTGAGTCTGGCACCATCGACCAGTCTGACCAGTCTTTCCTAGATGATGATCAGATTTCGGCAGGATACGTGCTGACCTGCGTTGCTTACCCAACGTCTGACTGCACCATCACAACCCACCAGGAAGAAGCGCTGTACTAAGCTGCTGTTCCGCTAATGTGACGCAATAAAGGGGATGGATAGGTTGAGCCGTCTGTCCCCTTTTGCTGTGCTACACCACGTATGCCCCCCCTCAATAGGGCGCTCATTCCGCTTCAGGGGCGCGCCAAAACACAAGCTCCTCATGCAGGGGCTGCAGTTCGCTGCCGGGGTAGTAAAACGCTAGGATGCGATCGCTGCTCCAGCCTAAATCCCCCAGATTGTAGGCTCCGGTTTGGCTCATGCCAACGCCATGGCCGAATCCACCGCCAACAAATGCGTACCCTGCCAAGACAGCTTCCGTGACCACTTCTGGTTCTGCAGAGCCAGTCGCGGGGGAGATTACGGCGCTGGGGTCAACCTTTGCATCAGCCTTGACTGCCTCAGTCTCAGCGATGGGCAAGGTCGTCTTGGGCGACTGTGCTGTTGGCTTGGCCTCTGTTGATCTCGCTTTGGCCCCAGGGTCTTCAGATGCCCCATCGGGAACCGCCACCGGGCGCTCCTCGTACAGCGGCTCTAAGTAGAACAACGTGCTGATGGGTGGATATAGCGCCCGCAAAATTTCGTCTTTTTCCAGCTCAATTGTGCCCTGGTCCGTCACGACATCTAGCGATTGAATGCGTCCGGAATCGGCGCGCTCGGTGATTTTGAGTTCGAGCAGCTGGGAGAAACTGGCGAGGGGGTGCTGAATCACCTGAAGGTAGGTGCGCATATCTGCTGCAATCTGCGGCAGGTTTTCCTCACGTCGCCAGCGAAAGCGGTCCCAGCCGTCTTCATTGAAGCCCTCGGTCATGGCCATGAAGCGACGGAAATTATCCTCTCGGCTCAGGCTATAGCGCGAAATATCCCAAAGGCCATTCACCGAATCCACAACAGCTCGCAGATAGGGACGGTCTTCGCCATTCCAGACATCGCTAAAGGGTGCGGTGACCCCCCCAGTCGTTGAAGAATACAGCGCGTCAATCAGCTGGTTGTCGTAGGTCAACACCTGCCCGCTGGTGACTGCGATCGCGCGATCGCTGATGTCGCTAGCCCCGTTCAGTCCCCAATACACCTGGCATTGAGTATCGGCGCAAAGCTGGTAGTTATCAATCTCAAACCGCCGCAAATTTCGCAAGGCATAGGTGCGCGCCAACACCGCCTGGGCCTCAATGGTTGCCGGTGGCGCAGAGAGCCCAATTTCGTGGGGTACCACGCCCCGGAGATAGGTCTCAATGGGGACATGGTTGACCACAGTGTAAGTGCCGTAGGCGTTGGGCTGCAGCGTCACGTCACCGCCATAGAGGCGTGATTCGACATCATCGTTGAGCTGGTCCACCTGGAGGCGATTCTGCTGGGTATCGATCGTCGCGACGTCGCGGCTATATCGATACCCGTCGATGATATAGGTGGTCTGGGGGAGGTCGCGGCGAATCGTGGTGTCAAGGAACGCCGTTTTGGCTCCCTTGGATTGCACATTGTGAAGCAAAAGCCGTCGTAGCAGCGGCGTGCGGTACACATCCCGCTTGGCCCACACCTGCCACTTTTCAGGCTGGGCTAGCTCAACTTCGATGCCCTGGGTATTCCAGTAGCGGGCGCTGTCCTCGGCGCTCTCGAAGCTGCGGTGGCTGCTGAGCACAATACGCTCATCCACGACAGGTTCTGGCAGCGGCTGCCGAGTGATTTCGACAAACGCCTCATCTGTCGTAACGGTCTGGGTCTGATCGCCGACAGAAAACGTAACGGTGAGGCGATCGCCTGGCAGGGGCTTGATGGTCAAAATATCATCCGCCTCATCTCCAAACCGCTGAATGACGCCGACATCAAGGACCGGCTCGGCTAGGGGGCGGGGCGGCTGCTCTTCGATATTGCGTAAGTCAGTACCTGCGGGCACCCGGTCCGACTGCGCGACTGCCGCCGTGGGCAGGGCAACGAAGCTCGCGGCAACAACAGCAAGTGAAAAGAGTGGATTGTAAAGGCGCAAACAACTTTGCAGTACCATAGCAAGGATTGATCAAGGTTCCGGCGTTAGCGTTAAGGCAGGTGAGCGGCAAGCAGTGCAGTCGATGTTCTGGGAATGTTCTGGGACTATGGGTCTTGAGATACGGGTTTGGAATAGAGGTCAGGCCGGTATCAATACTATGAGGCCGTAGTGAAATGCTAGCCCAACTCTTCCGCTTTAGTCGATATTGATATTTCTTTGTGAGGATGACAATTTAGGGCTATTGATTGGAAAAAGGCTGAACTGCCCGGTGGCAAAGACGTCTGGTGATAAAGTCTTTGGTTTGGCGGAGCAACATTTATCCATTCATTCATCCATGCAAGCCCTCATGCCCTGCTATCCGCTCAGATCTTCGCCTAAGATCTCACCCAATCCGAACTGTTTTCGAGGATGCATATCAGGGATGGACTATACCAGCCGATTACAGCACTATATGCAGCAGGCAGAATTAACCACGCTGAGCGCACTCTACAAAGCCGCCCGCGTGTCTCCTAGCTCGGTCAAACGCCTGCGTAGCGGTCAAGTTACGCAAATGCAGCTCGCTACGCTTCTCCGGCTAAGCCAGACCCTCAAGCTGCCCTTGACCGACCTGATTGCGCAGTTTTCTGCAGGTGATCTGACAGAAAACCATACTGTAGCGCCCCATGATACTTCCCGAGCGATGGCCACTGGCGCAGCTGCTTTAAAGGCAGGAGACCAGCCCCAGGCCATCACGGTCTCTGACGGGCAGCAGAGCTTCCAGCACAGCAGTCTGCAGGTCATAGAGTCGTGGCTGCTGCAGTGGCCCACCGCCGCCCATGCGGCCCAGGCCAATGACCACATTCCTGCCGCACGGCTGATTCCGCTGCTGGCACCGGTAAACCAGCTGATTCAGTCATGGGGGGTGACGACCATTGGCGCTGTGGGCCAAGAGGTTGCCTATGACCCCCGAGCGCATCAAGTGATGTCTGGCCAAGCGCAGCCAGGCGACCCGGTTCGCATCCGCTACATTGGCTATCGCCACCAGGGCAAGCTGCTGCACCGGGCTAAGGTCAGCCCTGCTGCGCCTTAAAATGCCGTAAACGCTGTCGCAGCCTAGATTTCCGCTAAGACGATCGAAGGGGGCGATCGCCTTTCGCGTCTCCCCCTTATCGCTGAGTCTCGCACCCCATCTCCCGCAGCACGTCCAAAAACGTAAACGCCGCAGGGGTCAGCAATGCTCCTTCAACCGTTGCCACGCTGATCACGCGAAACAGGGGTACAGGCAGGCTAAAAACCCTCGCTCCCGCCGGAATTGGCTCCGTCGCCAGCCGAGGACTGATCGTAATTCCCAACCCTTTGGCCACCATATTCACAATCGTGGCATCGGAGCGAACCTGATACGTCGGATGAAGCGCAACGCCATGGGCCTGACAGTGGTCATAAACCATGGCATCACAAAAGTCGCCCACCGGAGCCATGATCAACGGATGCTTTTTTAGGGTGGGCCAGCTCAGCACCTCATCCTCACAGGGCAGCGTCGGCGGCACTAGCACCACAAATTCATCTCGCATCAGCTCCCAGGTCTCCAGACCAGGATCGGCAGGGAGATAGGTGATCCCAATATCAGAATGTCCGCGACGCAGAGACTCTTCTACCTCTGGGCGGTCGTCGTATTCCGCAATATTGACCGCGATCGCCGGATAGCGACGGCAGAACTCGGCGATCACCTCCGGCAAAATATGGGAGGCCGCGCTGCGAAAGGCGGCGATGCGCACATAGCCCCCCTGCAGCCCTTTGGAGAGGTTGGCCTGCTGGGTAATATCGTTGAGCAAGTCTATCACCCGCCGCGATCGCTGCACGATTTGCTCACCTACCGGGGTAGGGTGCGCGCCGTGGCGTCCCCGAGCGAGCAAAATCACCCCTAGCTCGTTTTCTAAGGCGGCGATCGCATAGCTGACGGCAGATTGAGACAGCTGCAGAACCGCCGCCGCCTCGCTAAAACTGCCGCAGTCCGCCACAGCCACCAGCATCTGCAGGTGGGAGAGCTTGAGCGGGGACTGGTGATCCGGCATGGCAACGTGACGCGGTGTGGCAGGGCAGCATAACAGTATTGTCCCTGAGGATGGAATCGTCATCCATTGGACTTCCATCAAATTTTGTCATGGACGTGATGAGCGCTGATGGTGGTTGCCGCCTGGCGGGGTCGTTACGGTGATGGAACAGGACCACAAGGGTTCAACAATTCAAAAATTCAGGATTCATCGGGAAAGCATTGCCATGTTGTATTCACCCACTCGCGCCACCCAAGGCACGACGCTTATTGTTCTAACGGCGCTTATTTGGGGGTCTTCTTTTGCCGTCACCAAAGACACCATGACCGAGGTCTCCCCAGCCGCTCTAATTGGCATCCGCTTTGCGATCGCTGCCTTGGCGCTGGCTCCCTGGCTGCTGCAGGTCAACCGACGGCTGCTGCGAGATGGGGCGCTGCTTGGGGCAATCTACTTCACGGAAACCACCGTCGCGCTGAACGGCCTGCAGACCATTTCCGCTAACCGGTCTGCATTCATCATCAGCCTCAACGTCATTTTTGTTCCCATCTTGGCTACTCTCTTGGGGCAGCGGCTCTCTCGCTCGGTGCTGGCGGCGGGCCTGCTGGCCCTCACGGGCATTGGCATCATGGCTTGGGAAGGGGGCGGCTTAGCCTGGGGCGACCTGCTCAGCCTGGGGTCAGCCCTGGGGGTGGCTGCATACCTCTTGGTGCTAGAAGCGGTAGCCCCACGCCACGCTGCTTTGCCCCTGGCGGCGGTGCAGATTGCGGTGATGGCGGTTTTGGGGTTGGTGGTGGCGTTGCCGGAGATGGTGGGGCAAATGACGGCGATCGGTGACCATCTTAAGACGCTGGTCTATCTGGGGCTGGTGGTGACGGTCGCGCCGCTGTGGACTCAGGCGATCGCCCAGCGCTGGGTCCCTGCCCACCGGGCGGCGCTGCTGGGAACTCTAGAGCCGATCTTTGCCGCTGTGGTTTCATTTTGGCTGCTGGGAGAGCAGCTAGGCTCTCGGGGGTTGCTGGGGGCAGGACTCATTTTGGGGGCAATGGCGTTGAGTCGTGGCCAGCAGGAGGAGCTAGATCTGAAAAAGTAGATTTGATCAGGCAACTTAGAATAGTCAGGAAGTGTGCAAAACCTTAGAAAGATTTTAGAATGATGCTTTAGAATGATGCTGATGACTGCCAAGTAGAGTTTCAATGTAGCGGATGCGTAACACGGCTACCTTTGATACGTTGTAATATTCGGTTCGACAAGGCTAGTAGATGGGTTTCAACGGATACAGCATTCTTCTGATCGAGGATGATTCGAATGATATTTTGTTCATCCAGCGAGCATTCCGCCAAGTCGATGGCGACTATCCTATTCACATCGTTAAAGATGGCGATGAGGCCGTCGATTATCTGTCTGGCAAAGAGAAGTATGCCGATCGCGATAGCTATCCTCTGCCCGCCCTAGTTTTACTCGACCTAAAGCTGCCCCGCCGCTCTGGTATTGAGGTCTTATCGTGGATGAGGCAGCAGCCTGTGCTCAGGCGAACTCCGGTGGTGGTGTTGACCTCATCTCAAGAGAGTACCGATGTGAATCGCACCTATGATGTCGGCGTTAGCTCGTATCTCGTAAAGCCAGTTAGCTTTGATGCTTTGGCGACAATGATTGCGGCAATGGATGCGTATTGGCTAAAACTCAACGAATATCCGACTTTGTCCACAATGAACTAGTTACACCCACACCCAATGGAGCTAACGCGATCGCTAGAACGAATTCTGCTGGTCGATGATAACCCTAATGACCGACTGCTAGCAATTCGAGAGATCAAGCAGGAGTTTCCTGATGTCGAAATTCAGGAGGCGGTGGACTGGGAACAGGTTCACGGAGCCTTTGAGACGGACGCCTTTGACCTGATGATCACGGACTATGAGCTGAACTGGGCCACAGGAATAGAGATCCTCCATGCTCTAAAAGATCACGACTCTGACCGCCCTGTGATCATGTTCACCGATTCGGGGACCCAGGAAATCGCAGTGGAGGCCATGAAAGCCGGGCTCGATGACTACGTGCTCAAGTCTCCTAAGCATCGCATTCGCCTGAGGCAGGCGATTCGCTCGGTGTGGGAAAATGCCTTGATTCGCCGCAGGGCGGAAGAGCTTGAATTTAGGCTGCAGTTTTTGCTCAATGAACTAGGGGTGGGCGTGTTTCGCGCCACTCTAGATGGCAAGCTGATTGAGGCCAGCGACGGTCTGCTGAATTTGCTTGGGTTTTCGTCTCCAGCGGAATCGCAGCCCTTTTTTGAGCAAGAGCTAGCCTGGGAAAAGTCTGACCCCAGTGAGCAACAGCAGTGGCATCGAGAAATCAAGCTAGAAGGCATCAACGGAGATGGACCCCGCTGGCTGCAGGTGAGCGAGACTATCATCCAGCTTGACGGTCAATCTGTTGTGGACGGGCTGGTCAGCGATGTGACCCAGCAAAAAGAGACAGCGGCAAGACTGGAGTCCCTCAACCAAACCCTAGAGGCGCGAGTCAACGAGCGGACTGAGCGCCTAGAGCAGCTCAATCACGAGCTAGAGGCATTTGCCTTCTCGGTGTCCCATGAGCTGCGAGCACCCATCCGCCAGGTCAGCGGATTTGTGGACCTGCTGCGAAGCGAGCTTCAGCCCATTGCGCTTGACGAAGAGCCCCGGCATTACATCCATCAAATCAGTAAGCTCACTAGTCGCTCCGGCAGGATGATTGATGATTTGCTGCAGTTCTCTCGCACCGGGCGAGCTGATCTGCAGTACACCGCCGTCAATATGGATAAGCTGGTGCAGGAGGTCAAGCGACAGCTCAGTTCGCAGCTAAAAGGGCGAAGGATTCACTGGCAAATTGAGCCCCTCCCTCCTGCAGAAGGCGATCGCAATCTGCTGCGTCAGGTCTGGCAAAACCTCATTGAAAATGCCGTCAAGTATACTAGCGTCCGTGAACAGGCGGATATCGCCGTCAGCGGCACTCGGGGCGCAGAGGAGATCATCTATTCGGTGCGGGACAACGGCATTGGCTTTGATATGGAAGATGCCAACAGGCATTTGTTTGGCGTCTTCGAACGGCTTTCCAATGCCCGAGAGCATGAGGGGACCGGAATCGGTTTAGCAAACGTCCAAAAAATCGTGTCTCGCCACGGTGGACGATGCTGGGCTGACGGGGAAATAGATTCGGGAGCGACGTTTTACTTTTCGCTGCCGCCCTCTGATGTTGAAACAACCGCCTAAACGCTACAACAATGCTGCAGATTCTTTTGCTAGAGGACGACCGGGTAGACCGCGACCTGATCCAAGCCACATTGAGGGATGGTGGGGTTGATGCCAACGTGACCTGTTTTGAAATGCGTCAAGGGTTTGCAGAGGCGTTGCGCACCAAGGCGTTCGATTTGATTCTAGCGGACTATGTGTTGCCGACGTTTGACGGTTTAGAAGCGCTAGCGCTAGCCCAATCCATCTGCCCAAAAGTTCCGTTTATTTTGGTGTCTGGCGTGCTGGGGGAGGAAACAGCAATCGATGCTTTGAAGCAGGGTGCGACTGATTATGTCCTCAAGCAGCGCCTCAGTCGCCTCGTCCCGGCGGTAAAGCGGGCGCTGAAAGAGAGCTACGAAAGGCAAGAGCGCCAAAAAATGGCAAAGGCGCTGCGCAAAGCCGATGATTTACTGCGGGCCATTGTTGACGCGTCTCCAACGGGCATTGTCACCCTCGACCGCGAGCAACAAGTCATGACCTGGAACTCGGCAGCTGAATCGCTCTACGGTTGGCCGAAGTCTGCCGCCCTGACCCAACCCTTATCGGTGATTCCGAAGTCAGAACAGGGTCGATTTAATCAATATTTTGATCGTGTAATATCAACAAAACAGGCGGTCTTAGACCAGGACTATCAGAACGTGACGCGAGATGAGCGCCTGATCCAGGTCAATCTGTCCCTGGCTCCGCTATATGATGACGATGAGCATATTTATGGTGCGGTAATGACTGTTGCGGATGTCTCTGCCCGTGCGCAAGCCGAAGCCGCTCTGAGATGTAGTGAAGCAACATTAAAGCAACAGGCAGAGGCATTGAGTTCAGCCAATGATCTGCTGCTTCAAGCAAAGTCAGACTTAGAGTGCCGCAACCGAGACCTGAAGCAGTTTGCCTACGCCATCTCCCATGATCTAAAAGCGCCCTTGCGGGGCATCAAGAACTTATCAACGTGGCTTGAGCAAGACCTAATGGCCATCCTGCCTGAAGACAGTAAGCATCTGCTGCAGCTGCTGCGACAGCAGGTGACGCGGATGACGGTGCTTATCGACAGCATTCTGGAGTTCATCAAGATTGGACGGTCCAATACCTATCCGGAGGAGGTGAATCTCAATGGGTTGCTCAGTGACGTGGTTGAGTCCCTTGTCCCTCCCGACAATTTTACAATTTATGTTCAGCCCAATCTACCCACCATCAGAACCAGGAAACTGCTTTTGCAGCGGGTTTTTGCCAATCTGATCAGCAATGCCATCAAGCATCACCATCGCCCTGAGGGCGTCATCACCATTTCAGCCTCTGAGCAACAAGACGGCTACGAGTTTGCTGTTGCTGATGACGGACCCGGAATTGACCCTCAAAACCATGGGCGTATTTTCGACATCTTCCAAACCCTTAAGCATTGCGATCGCCCTTTGGAGTCGGCCACCGGCTATCAAGCTGAAAATGGAGGTATTGGGCTATCGCTTGTAGAACGCATCGTTGAGATGGAGGGTGGAAAAATTTCGGTTGATTCTCAGCCTGGCTGTGGCGCAGTCTTTCGGTTTCTGTGGCCATTGGACTGCGATTGAGGTGGCCCACTGAAGCAGGCCGCTGTTTTAGTCATCACTAGAGATTTAGGTAAAATCATTTAGTCTCAGTGATCTCGCTTTGCCAATGTAGCCGACGACGAAAAAATCCCTTCTAGAGCTCCCATGGCCAACCCACCGTCTGAGGCAGTCTCCTCATTATCCTTTCGCATCGTCAATTCTCTTCGCACCTTCTCCCATGGCGTCAGTATCGTCGTCGTAGGAATCGGCCTAGTTGTGCTGCTGGGCTGGGGGCTGGACATTGATATCTTGACGAGAATTATTCCGGGCCGGGTGACCCAAAAACCCAACACTGCTCTGGGGCTTGTCGTTGCTGGGACAGCCTTGATGCTGTGGCATCGGCAGCTAAATTTGCCGCCGGGCAGGCTAAAGCGAAGTCTAAGGCTGTCCCTGTTCTCGTTGAGCGGCCTCGTTGTTGTGCTGGGGCTTTGGACGACTATTGAGTATGGCTTTGGTCTGGGCTTTGAGCTTGACCCACTGCTCGTCGGAACGCCACGCGGTGGGATAGATGGCCTCGTCGGCGGGCGTCCGGCCCCCAATACGGCTGTGAGCTTTGGGCTCATTGGACTGGCTTTGCTGCTGTTGACCAACCGACACTACAGGGTGGCCCAGGGATTCAGCATCGCTGCATTTTCTATTGCCCTGCTGGCGATAACGGGGCACCTCTATGCGGTCACTGGTTTCTACAGCGTTGGGTCCGTCACGGGGATGGCGGTCCATACTGCGATCGCCTTTTTGCTGCTATCCCTAGGAATCCTCTGTGCCCAGGCCGATCAGGGCTGGATACGAGAACTCAGCACTGACCATATTGGTAGCGTTATGGTCAGGCAGCTTTTACCCGTCCTGGTTGTGCTGCCCATCTTGCTAGGTGCCTCTGTTCTGCTGGTATATCGGCAGCTGTCCCTGCGGACGGAAGAAGCCATCGCTTTGCGCAGTATCCTCAGCGTCGTGATGTTTATTGCCGTTGTGCTATTGAATGGGCGCTCGCTCAATCGCCTTGATGCTCAACGCCTATGGCTGCAGCAGCGGTTTAATCATGAGTTAGAATCCCAGGTTGCCATCCGCACGGCTGAGCTCCATGCCGCAAACCGATCCCTAGAGCGTGAAGTCAATAGGCGTCAGCAGATTGCAGCAGAGCTGCGGCAGAGTCAATCGAGCCTGCGCCAACAGCTGGCTGAAATTGAGATCATATATCAGTCTGCGCCAATCGGATTGAACGTGATCGACTCCGATCTTCGCTTTGTGCGAATCAACGAGCGTTTAGCAGAGATGAATGGGTTTTCCATTGAGGACCATATCGGACGGACCGTGGGGGAGCTGCTGCCAGATCTTGCCGATGCGGCAGAACAGCTTCTGTTGCCGATCTTTAAGACGGGCGACCCCGTCCTCAACATCGAAATCAAGGGAGAAACTCCAGCCAAACCGGGGGTACAGCGGATTTGGTTAGAAAGCTTTTTGCCCCTAAAAGACGGCGATCGCGTGGTTGGCATTAGCACCGTATGCGAAGAGGTCACCGAGCGTAGACAGACGGAAGCAGATTTAGTTAACCGGGCCATTCAACAGGCTGCCGTGGCCCAAATTGGCCAGCAGGCGCTGGCCAGTACCGACATTGATGCCCTGCTGGAAACCGTCACGGCGCGAGCCGCCCAAGTGCTCGAGGTCGAGTTTTGCAAGGTACTCGAACGCCTCCCCGAGGAGCGCGGGTTTCTGCTGCGTTCTGGAGTGGGCTGGCAGGACGGCTTAGTCGGCCAGGCGATCGTGCCAAGCGGCAGCGAGTCTCAAGCCGGCTATACCCTGCTGTCGCGGGATCCCATTGTGGTAGAAGACTTGACCGCAGAACCGCGATTTACTGGGCCAGACTTACTCACGCAGCATGGGGTCGTGAGCGGCATGAGCACCCTCATCGGCAACTATGACGCCAATCCCTACGGCATTTTTGGGATCCATACCCGGTCCCGGCGGCACTTTACCGATAATGACGTTGACTTCCTGCAGGCGATCGCCAATATCCTGGCCGAGGCGATCGCTCGTCACGAGAGCGTACGCGATCTCCGGCAGCTCAACTCTACGCTAGAGCAGCGCGTACGGGATCGGACTCAAGACCTACAGGAGGCTAACCAAGAGCTAGAGGCCTTTTCATACTCAGTTGCCCATGACCTGCGCGCCCCATTGCGGGCGATTCAAGGCTTTGGCCAAGTCCTGCAAGAAGACTACCATGAGGCATTGGATGACCTGGCCCGAGACTATGTGCGTCGCATGGCGGTGTCCGCCGAAAATCTCGATTCGCTGGTGCAAGATCTCCTAGCGTATAGTCGTCTCAGGCGCTCTGACATCGAGCTAAAGCGCATCAGCCCCAACACCGTGCTAACGCGAGTGCTCTCGGCATTGGAGCCAACCCTGAGCGCTAGGCACGCCCAGATTGACATTGCGCCAGATATGCCAAGAGTCTATGCCCAGCACAATGTCCTGAAGCAGATTCTCAGCAACTTAGTTGACAATGCGCTGAAGTTTGCTTTGCCTGAAACGCTGCCTCAGGTGAAAATCTGGGCAGAAGTGCGCCATGGTTCCAATACCGCCATAAGCAGACAGCGGGTGCGAATTTGGATCGAAGACAACGGCATCGGCATCATCCCTCGGCATCAAGAGCGCATCTTTCGTCCCTTTGAGCGGCTCCATGGCGTCGAAGCCTATCAGGGAACGGGCATTGGACTATCCATCGTCAAGCGAGGTGTAGAACGCATGGGGGGAGAGGCTGGTGTGGAGTCGACTATAGATAAGGGCAGCCGATTTTGGATCGAGCTAAATGGAGATATGAGAGCGCCCCATTCATCAATTGAGCAGTTGTCCAATACCGTCTAAGTTGAGACTCTTGAAATCTAGGCGAGTTGATGAAATCTTATGCCAATAGAAAGATGACATTATGCCCTGAATTAATTATCGCCAGGTCTATTGCGATCGCCTATTCCTGCCGTGGGAGCTAGCCCAAAGTCTAGAAAGACTACGGTAGATAGAGATAGTTATTTCCGTTTTCTATTAAACTCCTTATGTTGTGTCATGTAAGGACAACATCGACAATGTCTCTCAATATTGATTCTCTAAAAATCGATTCTCTAAAAAAATCAGCGGTAGCGCTGCTTGGCCTGTGCAGTCTGATCGTTTTCTTGGTCGTTCCCATAGGGCAAGCTCACGCGGCTCCAGTGCAGACTGGCCAGAATTCCTATTTCTCTGATATCTATAGCGGCAAGACCCAGTCCCTAGACCAGTTCGATACGGCTCAGCTTGAAGCGATTGAAGCTTGCCTACCCCAGGAGCTGACTGCTTCAAATGAAGATATTGGCGATCGCTTCGCCCGTGCCTTTGGTGAAATGGGCAATGATTTCCTTGAGCGCGCATTTAACCTCGAGGAGGATCCAACGCTCAGCGATGCTGAGATTGCGTTTCGCAGCTGTCTCAAGAGCAATGGGGCAGAATTTGTTTCCCCGGTTAGCTAGTCCAAAATGGCTTGGCCTTCTAACCTTGTCTAACAATCTTGTCTAAGCGGGGTTGGAGGACCAAGCTGAAAAGCAATGTTGTATATTCTCTGAGATTGCCATATTGCAGCAATTTTCAGTTTGACGAATCAGGACAAATTAGCCGTTCGGCTACGCTTTCAGACGGCCCGCGAGTGAACTGCGGGCCAATTGGCGAAAGCCCCGCTGGGGCTAAGGCTGCTCGCTTGGCAGTCCTGAAGGGGCCTTGTTTTTCGTAGGCCGCAATTTATTAAGCGCGAAGCGCTCGCCGAGACGAATGTGGACAGCTCGGCAGGTCCATACTGAGAATTGCTAAAATTTCAGCGCCACGCTTGCCACCAGAGCACAAATGTCCTATTCTCGGGAGCTATGAGCCGTAACCCATGGTTCTAGTCTCCCAAAGATTCGGTCCGGCGGAGCCGCATGTTGATAACCGCAACATGCAGCTCCTAAGCCACCACGACAGAGATAGCTGTGCGGATGACCTTGTGCGATTGTACCTGAGTCATTCCAAACCCTTAAATCGTCTGGAATGACCGGTTCCTTTGGGGGACTCCAAATCACTCATCAAAACGGAGTCCCTCATGACAATCCAATATCCTGCGCTGCCCCTGGTTCAAGAGGCGGCACAGCTCGCCATAGCCCAACAGCTTGCAGCGGACAAATCCACGCGGCTAGACTCCCCCCTAGACTCCGCCCCTCACATCCCCACCCTGATCGAGCCCTCTCCGGCTCCAG
>JGI12210J13797_10640068_pt1 | contig 36260 bp, 31 predicted proteins | sample ElkSlonscriptome_3_FD_13797 | JGI IMG/M metagenome (IMG submission 13797) | reverse complement strand
ATCAGTACGATGGCTTATCGTTGCATTATTTGGTATCATTCAACGACATCGGGGAAATCATCCGGCTTGAAACTAAGCGATACATTGCTGAAAGTCAATTAGAAACTTGGGTAGGAGAATTATTTGACTACCAAACTATCAATGGCGTGAAGGTGCCCACCCGGATTCAGGCTACCTGGAAACTTCCCGAGGGAGATTATACCTACGCTAACTTTCGGCTGAAGCGGATTGAGTATAATCATTACCAGCTATTCTAACATCCTGACGTTCATTTTGCGATTAGCAGAGGTTGGGTGGCGTGAAAAACCATTTGTTTAATCACACTGGCGTGCAGTAAATGATCTAACAGCGTATGCGGTTGGTAACTCATTACCAGAATATCCGCTTCGTGCTGAACCAGAAACTCTTCAATGCCCTCACTAGGCTTATCACTCGGTACGGTGAATAAATGATGCGGAATACCTCCCCAGTAGCCATCCAATGCCTCCTGAAATTTCTGTTGTTCTAGGGTATATTCTTTATCGGTAGTATGAATATGCAGCGAATGAACCGAAGCTTCAAAGATACTGGCCAAAACTTTCACTACGTGTAGCTCAGTAAGCTGAGGGACTTTTTCAAGAGTCGTAGCGAGCACGATAGTTTTCAGAGGGGCAAAGCGGGCTTCTTCGGGAATAACCAATACGGGGAGTGAACTTTGCTTAACTACCTGAGTGGTTACACTACCCAACCAGGTTTTGGCTCCTTCGGCCCGGCGGGTTCCCATTACTATAAAGTCAACCTGCTTTTCTCGAGCTAATGCTTCAATGAGATCCACGGGTGTTCCTGATTTTACCAAACACTCATAAGGAACTTTAGGTGCGTAGAGAAAGTCGTGGTCAAGCTGCTGCATTTTAGCATCAGCTTCTTTTTCAAGCTCTAGATACAAATTGTGTGAGTATGGGGTAGCAGCCTCGACGGGCATACGCCAAGCGTGCAAAATAACTACTTCGGCTTTCGTTGCTTCGGCGAAGTCCAGTGCGTAGATGAGTGCGTTGTTGGCGGTGGCCGAGAAATCGGTAGCCACCAAAAGGCGTCGGATTGTTTTCATGGGGGTTGAAATTTTACTCATAATACGCATTTCTTAGGGCAGTAGCGATGATGCAGATCATTGGCAGGGGAGGGAGAACTACGTAACTTTTAGCTTTAACCAACGAGATTACGTTATGAAACCAGATCACTTTCCCCCGTACGCTAGCGAGTTGCAGAGCTTGTTGCTGCGCACAGATGAGTCACTATCAAATCTGCTAAGCCTGAATCCCAGTTTAGTTGTTGAAATAGTTCGTGCTGTTCTGCATACGGTTCGCCGTCAGTTAAAATTTGAGCAGTCACTATGCTTCCTCAATAAACTCCCATTGCCGCTGAAAGCACTGTACATCGACCACTGGGATACGCAAGAATCGGCAACTCAGTTAGAAACCTTAGAGGATCTGATGGACGAGATTGAAAAGGAATACCCTTACCTGATGCGGGATATTCAGCACGACCGTCAGCTGGTTCGGCAGACTTTCCTTACCGTAGGGAAGCTTACCGATTATCCGATCGACTTACCGATGAGTAAGCTAAGTGATTTCTCGAATCAAGAGAATGCGTCTGGCGTAGAGAGTCAACCATTTCAAATTAGAGAATACGAAACTACCGAAAGTAGTATCTGGCTATCCTAATAAACCTCTAAACATCAATGTTATGTATCAAGTAGAGATAAAAGAAGGAGTACGATTAGAGAACTACCGATCCTACGCCTCCCTGCTGCCCTCCTTCAATGCCTTTTATAATGAAGCTTTACTACTAAAGCGGCCTTTGCGTCGGCGAACCATCTGGATGGTTAATTCAGCCGAACAGGGGGGCGCAGTAGCCGAGATACTCCCCCGGAAGATCAGCTTATTACGCCAACTAGGGCTGAAAGCAGAATGGCTGGTGATGGAAGCTGGCGAGCCGCAGTTCTTCTCACTAACCAAAAACATTCATAACCTCATTCACGGTCAATCAGGTGCTGAAATTACGGCGGATGATGTAGCTCTATACGAACGAATAAGCAAAGAAAATGCGCAGCAACTAGCGCAGCACGTCCATCAGGATGATATTGTTGTTTTTCACGATCCCCAACCCGCGGGAATAGCGCAGGAACTGAAGAAGACGGTTGATGTTATCGCTATCTGGCGCTGCCACATCGGACTGAATTACTCGAACGCCAGCACCGATCAGGCCTGGTCATTCTTATACCCTTACCTGCGAGCTTATGATCATTTTGTGTTTTCCGATGCGGATTATATTCCCGAAAGTCTGTCGAGCAATGTATCAATTATTCATCCTGGTGTTGATCCTCTGTCGCATAAGAACCGTCCGCTTACGTTGCATAAGCTTACGGGTATTTTACGAAATGCCGGGCTGCTTGCTTCATCTCACCCTGAACTTTACCCTCGCTACCAACATCAGGTTACTCGTCTAACTTCGAATGGTACTTTTGGCCCCACGCAAAATGGGTCCGATATTGGCCTACTGTTCCGACCTATTATAACCCAAGTATCTCGCTGGGATAAGCTGAAAGGGTTTTTGAGCCTGATGGAAGGGTTTGTGAAGCTCAAGGAAGATTTAACTAATAACCCTCGGAACCGAAACTGGCAACGCATTCGGAATGCCCGTTTAGTACTAGCTGGCCCCGATCCTGATTCGGTAGCCAATAATCTTGAAGGAAAGCGGGTACTGCAAGAGTTAGTAGAAGCGTACGTAGCCCTACCCGCCCAATTAAAAGAAGATGTAGTAATACTCAAATTACCGATGCATTCGGCCAAAGAGAATGCGTTGATCGTGAACGCCCTTCAACGGTGCTCGTACTTGGTCGTACAGAATTCTATCCAGGAGGGTTTCGGACTAACCGCTACTGAGGCGATGGTTAAGCGGATTGGGGTATTAACCAGCAGTGCTTGTGGCCTACGTAATCAGGTACGGGATCGCATTGATGGCCGGTCGCTACGCCATCCGGAAAACCCTAAAGAGGTAGCCTACTATTTGGAAGGGCTGCTTAGCAGTCCGAAGGTGGTTGAGGAGATGAGCTTTAGCGCGGAGAAACGGGTGTTAGATCATTTCTTGATCTTTCGGCAACTTACCCAGTGGCTTAACGTATTTCACTGGGTATCCCAGGCGAAGGAATCGGCCCAATCTGCTGGGCAAGCCAACGGTTTCTATCTGGCTGAAGTATAAATAAACAAACAGAATGTAAAGTAAATGACCGGTGTGCTTACTGATTTTCAAATTGAAACGCTACTGACCAGTCAGGTGATAGGGCGATTGGGCTGCGGCCGGGAAGAAGAACTGTACGTAGTGCCCATACTGTTTGCTTTTCAGCCGCCGTATATCTACAGTCACGCCCGGGAGGGTACTAAAGTGGCATTGATGCGCCAGCAGCCGCAGGTCTGTCTGGAAGTAGATCAGATTGATAACCTAGCCAATTGGCGCAGTGCCATTATTTGGGGTGAGTTTGAAGAGTTGACCGATAATGCGGCGGAAGAAGGTCTTCAAGTGCTAAAAAGCCGATTATATCCGCTCAAAACCGGAGTGTATAGTCAGTCCATCCTTGACCTTCAGGCTCAGGATATAGCCCGCGCCGGGCAACGAGCCGAAGTAATCTACCGAATTAAGATTGAACGGCAGTCGGGGCGCTTCGAGAAAAACTAACTATTTGCCAAAACGGCAATAACCAGGCTGTAGGGTTTTTGTCAGTAAAATGTATATTACAATAATGCACATTGGAACCAACCTAACCTACTATAAAATCAACCGCCATTTTAACATGAAGCTGGGTAGTTGGCAGCAAAGGAATATCATAGCTAACATCTTTGAGTAGAATAGGAAGTTCCGTGCATCCTAAAATGATTCCTTGCGCTCCCTTACCTTTCAATAGCTTCATTTGGCTGATGAAGAAATCCTTAGCTTGCTGGGAAAAGACTCCCTGCGTCAGTTCTTTGGATACATAGTGATGAGCTAAATTCAGATACTGATTATCAGGGATTACGGTCTCTATTGAGAACTTATTTTTTATGATCTCCGAAATGAAATTACCGGTCATTGTAGGTTTGTTCCCTAACAGCCCCAGGGTGCTTAGATGGAGTCGCTTGGCTTCTTTTCCGGTAGCCTCCGCAATGTGTAAAATGGGAATACCTATTTTTGGTTGGACAAACGAATAAGTCATATGAGGAGTATTGGCGCATATGATGATACAGTCAGCTTCGACCAGTTCCAGTTTCCGGGCAACATCCAGATACTTAGCGTTAATCTTCTTCTTATTCTGCTCTCGCATCAGTTCGATGTTGATGCTATGAATGATAAGTGGCGGGTTGCCCTGTTTGCCAATTCTTTCACTAACTCCCTCATTGATCAGCCGGTAATACTCAATCGTGGAGTGCCAAGACGTACCCCCAATCATTCCTAGAGTTTTCATAATAATTTTATCTTCCGTAATATAGCTACTCTAGACCGAGATAAAACGCATTATCTACTTGTACTCTATTATGCTCAGAGTTTTAGCACTAAAATGGGTACCATCGCTGCGCGGGCAATTCCGACGGAGTGTCTTTCTTCAGGTTTGACATCAGTGGGTAAATGCCGACGGGCTAGCACCACTAATACTTGGGGGCTATGGTGGCGAACATACTCCTCCATACCTTTAACCGATCCATCACCAATCGTGAGGTGAAACCGATACGTAGTGTCCTTCAATAGAAAACCTAATTCTGCGTTGGCCCGATTGGTAAATATAGAGGCTAAATTTTTCGTGTCACTGAACTCTACAATCTCTACGGTAGCCTCGTAAATTTCCGCTAGTTGCCCAATAAAATTAATTGGTTCTACATCTTTCAATAAAGAAGCATCGTAGGCTAAAGCGATTCTTTTTAAAGAGTGATATTGTACCTCAGTAGGTACAAGTAGTAAGTGGTACGGTATCTTTTGAACGATATCGGGCAAAGGTAAAGAGTCATCCGCTGGGGTTACTACCAAATCGGGATGGTAGGTAGGCCCAGCCGCTAGGATGGCATCGCTTAGTGGGCCATCTAACGAAACTAGCCGGTAATCTACGGGACTTTCCGGTAGCATGCGTTGTTTAAGCTCCTCAAAACCACTTCTGACTTGTTCTCTCTCGGCAGAAGAGTGAATCGGATGGACTTCCGTGTCCACTAATAGGGATTCGTAAATGAAGGCTACCGTAAGCTTGGCCGATAGTTCATGAGCCATCTTTACAGCATACTGCACGACTGACTGGTAGTTGGCCGCAGCGGGGACGGCTACTAAAATATTATGGATCGCTTTCATGGTTGTGGTAATTGATCTATCACACAAAAATTAAACCTGCCTCTCGAAATCAGCTATACATCTGGCTAATGTGGCGAAGCCCTTGGGGGTTGAGTATGGCGATAGACTGCCCCTGGGTAGCAATCAGTTTTTCCGCTTTAAATTCTGATAACAAGCGGATAATCGTTTCTTTAGCACTTCCCAGCAAACTGGCTAAGTCGTAGCGACTCAGATTGATAAAACCGTCATCATCATCATTGCACTGCTCGTAAAAATCGTCTAACGAAAGCAATGTATCGGCCAACCGGACCCGCATGGGTTGATACGACTGGGCAACTAAACGCTGTTCGGCTTCCATGATGTCGCGACACAGTAGCTGCGTAAAGTGATTGCTAACGCCGTGGTCGCGGCCAAAGACCTCCAAAAAATCTTGATGGGGGATAAAAGCGACAGTGGCTTCTTCCAGTACGGTGGCTGACATATTGTATTGGGCATTGTTAAGCAGGGCAGTATAACCAATAAAGTCCCCTGCGCCCGCAATACGGATAATCTGTTCTTTGCCATCGCTTCCGTACTTGTGCAGTTTCACTTTCCCCTTTTGAATATAAAAAAGTCCCCAAGGGGTATGTTTCTCTTGGAATAGCGTATGACCCTTAGGATACGTGGTGGTTTCGTAGCGTTGTTGGAGGTCAGTTAATCTGCCTAAGGCGGAAAAGCGAGGCGTAACTTCGGGGGCGGTTGGTAAGGTTGATAGTAAGGCGTTCATGACGGCTTGGGTTAGAGGGTTAGTAGAATAATCTAAAGGTACCACGACTAACTATCTTATAGTAGACGTAAAACGCGTAATTATACAAATACGAAAAAGTCGTAAAAAAACTACGAGAATTGCGTAGAAGGCGAGGGGCAATGGACAATGAGCAATGAGCAATGAACGGTGAGCAGTGAGTGGGGGAGGGTGTAAATCAGTCCTTTGTCCTTTATCACCCCGGAACAAGCTGGTTACTGGTATAAAAGATTACCGGTTAAATCACTATTCAATACTTCCGGTCTCCGATGTTCATGGCACCTCGCTCCCTGCTCCAAGCCCCCCGCTCCCCGCCATCAAAGATCTACCAGGTTTTGCTTGATGGCGTACCGGACTAATCCGGCGGTATTCTTGACATTGAGTTTGAGAATTAAGTTACGACGGTGGGTATCTACGGTACGAGGACTGATGAAGAGTCTATCGGCAATTTCATGATTGGTGAACTCTTGGGCAATCAGTTGTAACACTTCCCGTTCTCGGGGTGTCAGGGTTTCAATTTGACCATTTGGCTGACGATGGGAAGAATGAGTCATGAAACGATTCATCACGGTAGCAGCTACTTCTTTGCTAAAATAAGTTTGACCACTGGCTACCGTTCTAATCGCTGTAATCAATTCATCCATCCCGGTATCTTTTAGTATATAGCCGGTAGCCCCCGCCCGCAGCATACTGGTAATATGAGGCTCTTCATTATGCATGGTGAGAGCGAGTACTGCTATTTCCGGGTATTGCTCTTTTATTTGACGTGTAGTTTCGGTACCCCCCGTTTCATCTCCTAAACTAATATCCATCACCACTACCTGAACGGAAACGTGTTCCCGTAGTTGCTTTAATGCTTCGGCACTGTGGGCAGCTTCGCCAATTACTCGAATATCAGCAATATCCGATAGCGAAATCCGAATCCCATCACGAATCATCTGATGATCATCGACCACTAAAACATTGATCAATTCCATAATAGACTTAGATTTTGGGAATTTCTACGGTGATTAAGGTGCCCTTTCCCGGACGAGTATCAATTTCTAACGTACCGGAGAGTAGCTTTAAGCGGGCTTCAATATTTTTTAACCCAAAACCATTCTGGGAACCACTGCTTGGAGTCGGAATAAAACCTACACTATCGTTCTCAATAGTGAAACCTACTCCATCATCTTCTACGGTCAATACAATACTATTAGAATGCTCGATAAGTTGCATATCAATACGTTGGGCGTGGGCATGCTTCAGGGCGTTGTTAATCAACTCTTGGGCAATGCGGTATAGCCCGATCTTAAGTTGTTCATCCGGTTCGTTTTCCAGCCCGTACATCTGTAGATTGATCTGGGTCTGCTGAGTTTCATTAATCGTCTGGCACAGAAAACTTAGTGCTTTCACTAGTCCATAATCCCGCAGCACACTGGGCATCAAATTGTAAGAAATATCCTTTACCTCCCGAGTCGTTATCTGTAAGATCGTCTTAAGTTTGGCAAAGGCCTCCTGATTTCGCTCGTTGGATTGAGCGACGTCAGTTTCTAGGGCATTCAAGTGCAAGCGGATAGCAGTCAGGGACTGGCTCAAGCCGTCGTGTAGTTCCCGGGCTACCCGTTGTCGTTCTTCTTCTTGCCCTTCAATTAGTGCTCGGGTCACGGCTTGTTCGGCTTTTCGCTTGTCAGTGATGTCTACCCCTGAACTTAGCGTAGCGGTAGGCTGGCCATTAGCATCCTGGATTACGGTATTATGCCATTCTATTAACCGTTCTTTTTTATCTCGAGTAAGTACCCAGTTCTCGGCATATTCTATTTCGGACACTGCCCCCTGCATAGCCCGATGGAAAATGGAGCGTACTTCTTCTCGTACCCGCTCGGGGAAAAAATGGTCAAACCATTTTTTGCCAATAATATCTTCTTCGCAGTAATCCAGTAGCTCACAGCCTTTCTGATTGATTAAAGCAACGGTTTGATCTTGGTTAATCAGTACAAAAATAGCGTTAGCAATATCCAGGTACTGCTGAGCCGTTTCTTTTTCCTGGATAAGGGCTCGTTCGGCTTCCTTACGATGGCTGATATTCAGCACCGTTTGTAGAAGAACGTGGCGATGGTCGTACCGAAAACTTTGTAGGTGTACCTCCACCGGAAAGGTGGTTCCGTCTTTACGGACAAAGACTGACTCAAAAGTAACTTTGGCTACTTCTTCAGCGAGGATCGGTTTGATGGTCCGCTGGAAAGCCGACTGATCCATATCCAGTTTAATATCCCAAGGGTGGAGTTGTCGCAGTTCAGACAAGGAATAGCCCAGATCGTTGAGCGCGGCTTGGTTAAACCGCACGAAGTGCAGGGCAGCAGCATCTATCACGTAGATAGGGTGTAATGACTCCTGAAATATACGAGTGAGCAGCGTATTTCGATCTCTTGCTTCTTGTTGTTTAGTTATATCAGCAACGTAGGCAATCGCACTACGCTTTCCCTCAACGTCAGCGTAGCTCAGACTAACTTCTACTGGAAATTGGCTCCCGTCCTTACGTTGCCCTAGCAGATAGCGACCCTGCCCCATCGGACGAATCTTCGGCTGGTTTTGGAACTGCTTTCGTAGTTGCTGATGCTTGGTTCGTAATTGGGTAGGGATGAGTATCTCCAGTGGGTATCCAGCTAACTCGTGAGGGCCGTAGCCGAAAATCTGTTCAGTATAGGAGTTAGCTATCTCAATCGTTCCGGTGGCATCTACCACCAAAATGCCTAGTGTAGAAGAATGAAAGATAGATTCAAAAATACTTTCGCTAACTGTAGGTTGGATCATTTGCAATGGTTACAAAATTTCTTTTAACAGATAATAAGCACAACCTTAGTTTACAACTAATAGATTGGAAATAATAGTTATCAAGTTAATTGATAAAGGATAAAACGCAATAAGAATACTTAGAAAAATTAAGTATAAATACGCATGCGGGTATTAATGTAAATCATTTTTTCAAAAAAATGTTAAGCTAGATTTGCAAGATGGATTCATCCCTCAATCTTTTAATCGCCGATGGTTCTGCTCTTATACGGAGGGGGTTAGCCCAGGTATTGGGTACAGTGCCGGGATTCTCTTTGGTAGGAGAAGCCAGCAATGGCCAACAAGTACTGGATCAGCTACCAAACTTAGAGGTGGATGTAGTGCTGATGGATGTTCAGATGCCGGTGATGAATGGTATTAGTACGACACAGTATATAACCCAGCATTATCCCGAGATAAAAATACTCGGTATGTCATCGCAGGATGAACCTTACTACCGCGAAGATATGCTAAGGGCTGGGGCTCTAGGTTGTATTCCTAAAATTGCCCCTACGCAGCTTATGGCCGAAGCCGTAAAGACGGTGGCCCGGGGTCAGACATATACCTATCACGAAAGCTGACGCAGGTCATTCTCTTTGTATAATATTTCCCCGTTCTTTTCCCATAAAAGCAATGGTTTTACACCGACTGGGTAACTTGAGTGATCGTGAAATACTTCAGTAATTGTTTTTGGATGCTTATTCCCATTTTAGCGTGGAATATTATTTTTATAGGTTGCCTGCCTCCCCCTTATAACCGCGACGTTTTCTGGAAAGATATTCTTCCCCTGATTGGGACAATCGAAAATATCATTAGAATTGTGGTATTTGCCTACCGATTCTTATGAAATTTTCGCTAAGAAATCCAGTACAGAAAGCAGGCTTAGGTATTTATCTAGTGAGGCTTTTGCTCTACTTTTCTTCCTGGGTGCTTCAGATGTACTTGCTGCAGAGTGGCTGGTCGCGTAGCCTCTGGGGATACGCTGCTCCGGCCTACGTAACCATTATTTTCTTTATTGGAATAGGTCTTATCGGCCAAACATTTTTTATTAAGTTCTCTGGTATCTCGATGACTTATCTTGCTCTTTTGATAGTCTTTGTAGCAGTTCATACCGCCCATGCCTCCTTAGTATTTCAAAGAATCACGCCCCTGTGAAACGAAGTCCAATCAGCGCCAGTAGTCTGCACTTGGCTTATTCCACATGCCAATTAGAAATAGCATATCCTTGCCATGCCTGTTTATCCTAAAACCAACGCTGAATACAAAGTTAAAAAGCTCCGTTTTTCCGTCAGACGGCCACATATAGCCTCAATGCGCTTCCCCCGGGCACAATATGATGGCTTTAGTAGAACTTGACGTAACCAATGCCCGCCGCTTGATATAAATACTATTGCGCCAGATATCCTCCGTCAGCCGGTAAATAGGCTCCATTGACGAAAGAAGATTTTTCCGATGCGAGCCAAAGTACTAGTTCAGCTACCTCATCGGGCTTTCCCAGTCTTCCCTGGGGATGAAGAGCGGCAATTTGTTCCAGCTGCTCATCATCCAGGTTTTTCTCCAACAGCGGGGTTTCAATAAATCCGGGACCGATGGCGTTGACCCTGATACCTTCTTTGGCATATTCCAAGGCCCCATTCTTAGTAAGTCCTACTAAGCCATGTTTTGCGGCGACGTAGGCACAACTGCGGGCAAAACCAACCTGGCTAAGAATTGAGGCCATATTAATAATAGAACCCCCGCCACCTTCCAACATAGCCGGAATTTGATACTTCATGCCATAAAAAACACCGGATAGATTAATGGCAATGGTCTTATCCCACGACTCTACGCTATAGTCTCCAATCAATGCACTTTCTCCTCCAACCCCAGCATTGTTTACTGCAATATCCAGGCTTCCAAATTTGTCAATGGTGGTTTTCACCATATCAGAAACATCTTCGGCGCTGGATGTATCAACTTTGGCAAAAATCGATTCTACACCCTGAGTCTTCAGTTTTTCAACTACTGCTTTCCCCTGTTCTTCGTCAATATCGGCAACTACGACATTCGCCCCGTTTTGTGCGAATAGCACCGCCGTGCTTTTACCTATTCCTGACGCTGCCCCGGTAATTATTGCGGTCTTTCCTTCTAGTAATTGTTCCATGTTTCTGGGTTTAAAATATCCAAATTGATAAATATAACTTTATTGTTTTCTTCACTCTCACTGATAGCTATACCCGGAGTTGAACCAGCCGAAGTAAAGGCTTAGATTGCCTACCATACTGGTAAAATCACGCTGGTTGAGGTAGGGGGTATCCACGTCTGATACGAACCGATAACCTACTCCGGCTTTGATTTTCATCCAAGGAGCTACGTTCAGTTCAACTTCGGCCTGAGGAGTAAGTACAAACAAAGCATCTTCGTCTATTCGGTTTTCTTCTTCAAAGATAAACTCGTTGCGCTCGCGCTCGGCTAGATACACTCCTCCGCCCCCCACTTTCAAGCTAACACTGGGATGAATTAAGCGGTGAGACTGGTTCAAATATCCCAACCACAAGCCCCCGTGGCCAAAGGCCATATCCACCTGCTGAAGCTCCGGAAAGGATTTATCCAATCTTTTAAACGTTCCCATTCCGTAGAATCCGGCAAAAAATGTTTGGTCAAACAAGGCGGCCAAACTAAATCCTCCGCTGGGCACTAGCTCACCTTCTAGTGAGGATAGCTCCAACAGCACGCCCCCAAAGCCCGAAATACTGACGGGGCGATCATCCGAAAATAGAAATTCCCGCGCTGGCTGGGCGTAGCTTACCCATGAGTGCGCGAATAGTAAGATGAGCAAGTAATAGCGTATCGGTAAAGTTTTCATCGTTTCTGTCGTGTTATTGGTCAAACCATCCAAACATGATGGTAAATGTTCCTTGTAAACTGTTAAAGTCAGCATTCTTCAAAGGAGCGGTTTCTACTCCCGCCACAATACGGTAGCCTAATCCTGCATTAAGTTTCATCCACTTCAGCACATTGAGTTCTACCTCGGCCTGCGGCGTGGAAACAAATACTCCATCGCGAGCAATTTGGTAGGAGTTCCCTCGGCCTCGTTCCCGCTCATCCACCAAACGAATATTTCCCCCGGCTATCTTAGCGCTTATTCCGTAGTGTATCAGTCGGCTTGATTCATGAATATAGCCCACCCATAGTCCACCGTGATCAAAATCAACTCGTACCCGGTCGTACTGTATCCCCTCTACTAGCAGGCTGCTGTGATTATTGCTCCTTAGCCCATAGGCCCCAATAAATAATTGCTGATTAATAAGTAAAGCTCCACCACCGCCAGTAGCTACGTTGAAGTCACCCGAAACCGCAGAATATTCATAGATCGGGCCGCCAAATCCCGAGAATTTTATCGGGGCTTGCAGTAGAGATTGGTGGGTTTCCGGTTCTGGTTGTTGTTGTGCTTGGGCTGCTGGGATACCACTACTGAGTACTAATATAACCGATAATGTCCAATAAAATTTCATAACTTAGTTTATTTTAGGTTGTATCGGCACCCAAGAAGTTGGTCTGTTCTAAGGCGGCGAATAAGTACGAAAGTACAGTTGGACAGCTAGACCAGCAATGACCCAGGTTTTTCTACCCGCTGATCCAGATCATTTGATTTCTCAGTCATATACGTCACTTCAGTGAATTAGTCTGAGCCGGTTCCAACTCGTTGATTAGTGAAGTTGGGGAAGTTGATGAGGCCTTAAGCGGGAGCGTGTCTTCAACCGGAAAACCCAGTAGATTACTGGCGGCTAGTAAGATCGCCTTATGGGAAGAATAAAGCTCCCGGTTTACGTTGGCCAGGGTAGACAAACTGACCACGTCCAGTGATCTTTTGTTTACGATCTGATAAATATCATTAAGTAAGCGCTCGTAGTTTTGCTGAACCGATACGGTCAGGGAACTTAGTGCCTCAAACGATATTCCGCCTTCGGATAGCCATACTTCTATTAGTGCGTCGTAGAATTGCTGAGTACTATCCCGGAAGTGCTGGAGCAGTTGCTGATAATATTGCTTGGTCCGGCTCTCAAAGTCCCGCAGGTTATGCTCAATGTCTTTTACCCCTTTCACGGAATGAGAGATGTTCTGAATGGCGTGGGCTAACTGGTTCAAATGTTCGGTTTCTTCCGGCGTGAGGGTTTGCTTTTGAATTTCTACGTAGTAGCGAAGCATTTCTCCTTCTAGTCTTTTGATCAGGTGATAGTCTGTTGCGTAAGCGTGTCGGTAGATTTTAGTAGGGGCTTCAGCTTCCGTTGGAGCCAAGTGGTGGTTCAACGTACTATTGGTTAATCGAAGTGCTTTGAGATTAAGGTACATTGCAATAGATAACAATCGCTGGGTTTCTTGATGCAGGGCTGCTAATGCGGCCTCCGGCACTTCGGTCGTTGCCAGGTGGATATACTGGTTAACTGTCTCCTTTTTAGCAGTAAATAGCTTCTCTAATAACTTGGCCAGGGGATGGGCAAATGGTAGAAAAAGCAGTACTCCTACTACATTAAATAGGGTATGAAATGCTACTAAGGCAAACAAAGGATCTTTTAGCTCTAGCCCATCGGTAACAATGGCTAATAGCCAGGTTAGCAACCAGAAAGATGCCCCCGCAGTGATGACATTGAAGAGGAAATGGGCAAATGCTACCTGTTTTTTAGCGGGCACGCCCCCCAATGAGCCCAGAAATACCGTGACGGTCGTGCCTACGTTTGACCCGATCACGATAGCGGCCGCCATCGGTAAGCTGATTATCTCGGAGTACAGAGCACTTAGCGTAATGACCATTACCGCCGAACTGGATTGGATTAATGCGGTTAGTATCAAGCCAATAGCTAAAAAAACCAGTAGGTTATATTGGATAAATTGAGTCAAATCAAGCGTGTGGGTGAGCGCATCCATACTCACTTTCATGTAGTCTAACCCTAGAAATATCAGCCCGAAGCTCAGTACAAATCGCCCCGTGTTGAAGTAGCTGGGCACCTTGCTGAAGAAAAACAATAGCAAGCCACCGATACCTACTAACGGCAGCGCAAAATCATCAATGGGAAGTTTGAACCCCAGAGTAGCTACCAGCCAGCCGGTGACCGTCGTGCCTAGGTTGGAGCCAAAAATAACCGGAAGAGCCCGTTTCATGCTGATGATACTAGCCCCCACAAAAGCCAGGATGAGTAATGATACGGCGGAACTGCTCTGGAGAATAGCCGTGAGTGATATTCCAATAAACAACCCGGATAGGGGGTGCTTGGTATAGTTTTTTAGGAATAGCTTGAACGTTCGTCCCGCCAGGGTGGTGATGGCATCTTCCATTTGGTACATAGCAAACAGAAACAAGCCCAAGCCACCCACCATTTTCCATACATCTACCATCGTTACCATTTTGTAAAGATAGTATACCCAACCTAGTTTCGTGTTGCCGAGCATCACTCCCTCCGATGATCTACATCATTGGTTCACTTATTTCTATTAGCGTGATTAGAGGAAAGATAATGAAGCTATGAAAATACTGGTTCCTACAGATTTTTCACCTGATTCCCAGAAAGCACTACAGTACGCCATTGCTGTAGCGAAAGTACTACAGCGCGACGAAGCTAAGCCAGAAGATGCTGACCACGAGTTGCTCATCCTTCATGTGTATCACGTACCCATTGGTGGGGATGCTATCTTCTTTGTTACTTCACCAATGCTCGAAAGAGAGGAGCAGACTACCAAGGATAAATTAGCTCAGTTAGTAGCCACCGTCCCGGAAATTCAGTCTGTTCCGCACCGTATCCTCACGAAGTTGTCTATGCCCTACGAAGGTATAAAAGAAACGATTGAAGAAGAAGATATAGAATTGGTAGTGATGGGGGTGCGCGGAACTAACGATACGGGCATTTGGCTAGGTAGTACCACGCTTCAGGTTATGCAGTACGGAGTCTGTCCAGTGCTGGCCGTACCCCGCACCACTGAAGTATTTCATCCGCAGTATATTGCGTTGGCTACTGACCTGGAGAGTAGTGATGATACCGCGTATCTTGACTTTTTTAAGAAGCTGGTACAACTGTGGCGAGCAAGGGTAGACATTCTGCATGTACATCCCAATCCCTCGCAAGTGCGGGTTGATCAAGCGCAGCAGGCTTTGCAGTTGGATCATTTTCTGGAGGGAATATCCCATTCATACCACTTTATTGAAGATAAATTACCTGCCCGAGGCATTGAGCAACACTTAATACGTTCACCCACTCATTTGTTAGTGATCGTACCGCGCTATCATGTAGCAATAGAGCGTCTCTTCCATAAAAGTATCACTAAGCAATTGGTAGCGCACGCCCGATTACCCATATTATCTGTTCACGAAAAATAATCAACTATGACATTTACACCCGATATTCCCGGAACCTATCAACAGCTATTCATAATAGATACCTTCAATCTATTTGATTTTGAACCAGTACGATCCGCTTTAATGAGCTTAGAAGGAGTAGAAGAGGTACTCTACGACGATCAACTCTCACCCGCTGAAGTAACTTTGCTTACCGACGGTACTATTGCTGACACTACGATCCAACAGCTAGCCGCTCAACAAGGTCACCAAATGCAGCCTAAACACTTACAGCTTTCTTAAACCTATGAAAAAGATACTCGTTCCTACCGATTTCTCCTCCTTAGCCAATCACGCACTACGGACCGCCTTACAGCTAGCCCAGCGGCAAAAAGCCACAATCCGGTTGGTACATGTATTGCATTTTCCTCTATCGGATGAGGAAACAGCTCCAGGTGTGGTGGAGGTACTACCAGTGGGATATTTGCGGCAGATAAAGCAGGAGGCTAAAGAGCGACTACAAGATCTAATTGCGAAGGAAGGGATCATGGATGTACCGATTACCCCCGAAGTTCGGGTCGGTAACCCCTACCAAAGCATGGTGCGGGCCCTGAAGAAGGAACAGGCCGACTTGGTGGTGATGGGTTCTAAAGGGGTTACCGGAACCCGGGAAATCTTGGTGGGCTCTAATGCCGAACGGATGATCCGCTTTTCACCTAGCCCGGTACTAATTGTTAAGGGCAAGACCGATCTGTCAAAAATAAAAAATATTGTTTACGCCACTGCTCTCCATAATAAAGAACAGCCGGTTCTTCAGGAGCTTAGTAAGCTACAGCATGCCTTTGATGCCCAGTTGCATGTAGTGCGGATCAATACTATTAATAATTTTATGGAAGACCCCACTGTCCGGGAGCAATTAAAAGAGTTGGCTAAAAGCAGCCGTTTAGAGAACTACACCCTAAACACATTTAGCGATATTCGGGAAGAGGAAGGTATTATCCATTTTGCGGATGAGGTGAAAGCAGAATTAATTGCTATATCCACCCACGCCCGACGGGGTTTATTACACTTGCTAGGGGGAAGCGTTGCTGAAGATGTAGCCAATCACACCAAGTACCCGGTTTGGACCATGAGCCTTCAGCCTTCTTCGGAGTCTTTTGTTATCTTTTAGCCCCCAACAGGTACCCGTAGGGCTGGGTTGCTTCGGCCTCATCTAGTAGCATCTTCAGTGCCCCAATCATCGGAATAAATAGCACCATGCCCGATACGCCCCAGATGGTTGCCCCGGTAAAGACCGTCAGAACAACGACCAACGGATTCAGCTTGATTCTGCTCCCTACGATATACGGAGTAACAATATTGTTCTCAAAAAGCTGAATACCCCACAGCAGGGCAAAGGTCAATGCCGGATACCATAATGAGTCAGTGGTCAAAAAGACGTAAAGAATAGAAACTGAGGAAGAAATGAATACCCCTACGTAGGGAATCAGGTTAAATAGTGCCACAAACAGGGCAAAAGCCAATGCATATTTTACTCCCAAAGTCAGGAATGTCAAAAACGCCATCACTCCGACCAGCAAGGTAACGATGAGTAACCCTCGGAGGTAGCCCTGCACTACTGTACCGGCTTTGGCAAGCAATTCTAGTGCCTGATCAGGCTGGCGGTGCCGATAGAGTTGGCGGATAAATTCAGTGAAGCTTTGTCGATAGTAGAGCAACAGAAAAACATATACTGGCATGACCCCGAGCATGGTAGCCGTTTTAGCTGTGTAGGTCAGCGTATTACCCAGGGTATTAAAACCCTGCTCGAGATAGCTGCTTAGTGATTTCAATAATTCTGCCCGCTGCTGTTCGTAGGGTATGCCCAGATACATTTCCACGGCCGCACGTATTTCGTGATACCATTGCTCTAAGCGACGAGTGATAGACGGAAGCTCGGATACCAGAGAGACAATTTGCGAGGAGATAATGTAAAAAATGAACCCCATAATTACGGTGGCTACCACCATTACTAGGGTAATGGCCCAACCCCCGGAAAACCGGTGCTGCTCTAACCACTGTACGGGCGGAGCTAATAATAACGCTAGAAATACTGACCAAAAGAACGGGATCAGAATAAATTTGGCTACCACCATGATATATCCGGCTAAGATAATACCCAATAGGATGATCGTCCAGCGAGCGTAAAATGGGAGTTTAACCATAATCTTAAAGCTTACGGGGTACTTACTCGCGTAGCGTTAGAAGAGGAAGGTGACTGTGATAAACCATCTGTTGAGTAATACTTCTTTGGAACAGGCGGTCAAAGAAGGAATGCTGGTGAGGAATGAGTATCAGTAGATCGGTTTGCTGCTCGGCCACATACTTCTGCAATCCCACCTCAATATCTTTATCCCAGAGATAGTGCAGCGTGTAAGGAATATCCTCTAAATGATAGAGTTCATTTACGTTCTCTGAAGGTTTTTTATCGGCACTTACGTGGATGATATCCAGATGGGCCTTCCACGAGTTTACTAAGCTCTTTAGTTGATCGACGTGCTTCGGAGAAGTCTGCTGCCAGTCAGTAGCAAAGGCAATCCGGCGAAATAGTTGAAAGGAAGCCTGAGTGGGTACCGAAAGCACCGGGCACTGGAGGTGGTAGATGATCTTGAGGGTATTGCTACCCAGAATATTAGAAGAAAGACCCCCTCCTCGATTGCCTATTACCGCCAGATCGATGTGCTGCTGTTCAATCAACCGATTGGCCTGCACCGCCAGGTCGCCCCGAACAACAATTGTATGCAGTGGCTTTTCAATGAGCGAAGCAACGCTGTGCTTTAAATCTTCAAGTTTTTTGCGTGCTTGCACTTCGTATCTTTCCAATGCATCGGGGGGAATGAGTACATCCCCGGCCAAATCTGGAGGGAAATAGTAAACATGTTGTACCCAAACGTGGGCCGAAAGAGAAGAAGCCAACTGCACTCCGTAGCGGAGCAGGGAAGGAGTTGTTTCACTGAGATCTACTAGAATAAGAATTTTACGGATATTCATGACAATAAATGAAGTAAGCCGATTTAAGCGACTACGGACTGTTTTTTTCGCACAAAAGGAATAAGCAATGCTCCTAAGCTAGCCCCGACAGCCAATACCGAGACAAAAAATCCTACAAAAGGAGTAAGCGTGACGACTCGTAGTACACAGAATACTAAAAATGCCACAACAATCATCCATCCGGTACCCCATTGGTACTGGTAGCGGTCTTGTAGTGAGTAGGTGAGCACAACTGAAGTAATAACGAGCCCAAAAGCTACAGTCACTACGTACGCGAACAAGAGGACTAATCCTATCGGTATACCGATAAAGCTGATCAATAATAGTGCGATAGCCAGGGGCACTCCTATCAAGTACAGTGACCCGTAGCCGAAGCTACGCATAAAATCCTCATGCAAAACTTTGCCCGCCCGATCCATAGTCTTGGGGAAAACCCAAAAGATAAAACCAATGGTTAGTATCACCGCTAATACGTAGGCAAGTGCCACTGAAAACCAAGGGATCGTATTACCCAACCACGAAAAATCGTCTTCTGGGTTGAGCGTTTCGTCAAACTGAGCTGTACCCCCGGAAAGGGCCGTGGAAAAGTCCGGAAGAGTGGTGCTTTCTGGTAACCAGTAATGCACATCACCGTACAGCTTGGCGCGAGGGGTTAGCTCAATTCTATCTGCGGTCATGATTGATGTACCCTGCACGGTGCCGTTGATAATAATTTCACCGCCCCGGACTTCTAGATTGCCCCGACATTCTCCGTTCAACTCCACTTCGCCTCCGTAAACCATCACATTACCGCCTACTGTACCATCTAACTGCACTTCCCCCGCAAGCACCACAACATCTTGATTAGTGAGAGCGTCTTTGTGCAGCATGATCTCTCCCCCCATTGCAATAATATCGCCCTGTACCTGACTCTCAATTTGGACGGTGCCACCCATGGCCATTACATCCTCAGACACCGGACCATTTAAATAAAGAGTGCCGCTTGCAACGGTAAAATCCCCCTGAATACTGTCTCGGATATTAACGGTACCCGCCGCCACCAGTAAATCTCCCCGCACGGGGGCGTTAACCATAATACGCTCCCCGGCTACGTATAAGTCGTGGTCAACGGGAGTATCAATTGTGATTTGTTCGGCCGCCTGAAATTTCTCTGACGGCACTATATCAGTGGGCACGGGGGCAAACAACAGAGGAAAAAAGAGAAAAGTGAATGGTTTCATAACGACATTAGGTTGATAACACTTGCCCAAGAAACCAAATCTTCCGCTCATTTTGGATGATCTGGATCATCGCCATCGTTGATGACGGTCAATGAAGAAAAAAAATATACGGTAGTTCAATGCTTTGGCCACAGTAGAGAGATACAAAAAGATGGAAGGGGGATATACCATGATATAGATCATTTTATAGACTAAATAATATCAGCTTTAAAAAAAAAAGCTTCTAGTATATTGATGCCCAACAGTCCAAGCAACAGTGACTGATCCAGGTGTAAAAATTCCATCGTAGTATTAGAGCACCCAGCTGATCAGTATCATATAATTTGGGCTAGAAGAAACACTAAATACTTTCGCTATGAAAACGATATTATTCCCGACTGATTTTTCTGAAAGAGCTAACCAAGCTTTAGAACAGGCAATTACTATTGCCGAAAAAGCTGATGCCAAGCTTATTATCTACCATACCTACCATCGTCCGGTGATAGAAGGCGAACCCCTGAATCAGATGAATCAGCGGCTACTACAACTGGAAGAAGACATCGAGAGACGATTCCAAAAATTATCCCAACAAAACTCTAAGCTGGAGGCTCTGAATTATGAGTTCCGTAAGGAATTGGGAGTTTCAATAGAAAATATCGCTAATGTGGCTAATAGTGAGGAAGTCCACCTCATTGTGATGGCTACCAAAGGAGCCAAAGGATTTGGAGAACTATGGGGAACCAAGACCGCCCGCATCATAAAGAGTGTGAATGTGCCTGTGCTGGTGTTGCCAGATAATACTCTCCTGGATGCGATAAATAAAGTAGGACTGGTGTGCGACTATAGTGAAAAAACTAACTACCATACACTTGATTCTATGCTGAAACTAGTAGATATGCTACAACTCGGGGTAGACGTTATCACGCTTAACCGCGATGAAAAGACGATGACTCATGAAGAAGAAGCTAATCGGCAATTGGTGCGCGAGAAACTAAAAAATGTTCCGGCAACCTTCCACTTTACGTGGCATAATAAGGTAGAAGAGGGAATTATTGCTTTCACTAAAGCACACGATATTGGGATGATTGCCATTTTACCCAAAAGCTATAGTTTTATAGAGAAATTATTCCGAGAGAGCTTGACCGAGAAAATGGCGTTCCATAGTCCGGTTCCTTTATTAGTACTCAAGTAATCGCCATTCTATGAAGGAGCTAAATAATCTTGACCAGCTAGCCGATAAGATTTACCAGGAGGGTATTGAAAAAGCCCAACAGGAATCGAGTGCCATGCTCGCGAGGGCTACCGCTGATCGTGATCGGATATTGGAAGCCGCGCGGGAGGAAGCAAAGAAAATTATTGCTGATGCCCACCGCGAAGCCACTCAAATCGCTCAAAGTACCGAGCAAGAACTATTGCGAAAAGGAAAACAACTGATCAGCGACCTGAAAGTCGAGATTCATCGGATGTTATCCGATAAAATTTTAAAAGGTAACACCCAAGCAGCTTTGGCCGATGTGGAGTTCTTGCAAGAGGCTATTCGGGAAGCCATCGCCAGTTGGGATGCTACCGATGGATTGGAGCTGGTGTTGCCCCCGGAACTGGAGCATAAACTAGGAGAAGCGTTTCGTCAGAGCATTCATGAGTATGCTAAGAACCTGACGGTCACCTTCAGCGGTCGGCTAAGTGGGGGGTTTAGGATTGTTGAAAAAGATCAAGCCTACCAAATCTCATTTACCGAAAGTGATTTTATCGCTCTGTTTACTCCCTACCTAGAAGAACAAACTAGCCAAAAACTTTTTTCAACATCAACGTGAACTACTATTATCTCATAGCTGGACTACCTGATTTAAGCTTGGACGAAGACTTACCTAAGATTGATGTTGAGGAAGTGATAGATACCATTCAGCGCAACCTTTCTTCACTGGATGAAGCATCGTTTCGGTACTTGCTTTATACTAATGACAACCGTAATTTCCTCAACGTACTGTTTCACGAATACTACAATTTTCCGACATCAACGTTTCTTGCACCCGCTACGCTGGCTGAGTCGGTACTGCAAGACTATCGCCGTCAACAGAGTGAGTTTCCATCGTATCTGTGTGAGTTTATTCGCATCCACGAAGACCAATTTTCGTCGTTGAGTCCTCGCGAACTGGAAGAAATTTTGTGGGTGATGTTTTACGAAGAGGCTGAGCAGCAAGCCCCCTTTATTGCCAATTACTTCCGGTTTGATAGACAAATAAAGGAAATGGCTGCTATCTACAATTCGGTTAATTATAGCTTTTTGCCCCAACCGACTACTGTTGGGGGGAAAGAGAGCGGGGCGATCGGAAGAGGAAAAATCGTGCCGACTGCTTGGCTGCGGGAGTATCCTTATCTGGAGAGCTTAGGAGAGGTGATCGCTACAAAACGCCCTGATCGGATTGAGAAGTTTATGGATCGAATTCGATGGGATTATCTGGAAGATATAAGTGGGTATTTCGGATGTGAGCAGGTTTTTGCTTATGCCCTAAAACTACTGATCGTGGTTCGTTGGCAACAAATGTCCCCGGAAAAAGGGAGCACTCATTTTGAAGAACGCTTGTCCGCTATTGAAAAACCTATTCGTTTATCTAAACCCTCAACCGTATGACGCAAGGACAAGTAATCGGGGTAATCGCCAATCTCATTTCAATTGAAGCTCAGGGCTCAATAACCCAGAATGAGATATGTCTCATCCATAGTGAGGGCAAGAAGTTGAAAGCCGAAGTTATTCGGGTAAACGGCTCAATAGCCTCAGCTCAGTTGTTTGAATCGAGTCGGATGATTAAAATAGGCAGCACTGTGGAGTTTACCGGGCGGATGCTGGAGGTAGAACTCGGCCCGGGAATCCTCTCGAAGCGATACGACGGTCTGCAAAATGACCTCACGAAGATGGGCGGAACATTCATCAATACTGGAGAGGTAACGGCTCCCTTAGACGATGACGTACTATATTCGTTCACCCCCAGTGTTAAAAAAGGCGATAGTGTACGGGCGGGCGACTGGCTAGGCAGCGTTCAGGAAAACTGGGTCGACCATAAGATCATGGTACCGTTTGCAGCGGAAGGAGTGTTCACGGTAGCTTCCGTCAGCCCTGCCGGTGACTATCGGATTTCCGAAACCATGGCTACCTTGGTCAACAAACCAGGCGAAGAGTTAGCGGTGACAATGCGACAAAAATGGCCGGTGAAAAAAGCGATTAAGGCCTTCAGGCAGAAACTACGACCATATAATATTTTGCAGACCGGGTTGCGGGTGATTGATACGTTCAACCCTATTGCCGAGGGGGGAACCGGCTATATCCCCGGACCGTTTGGTACCGGTAAAACGGTTTTGCAGCAGGCTATCGCCAAGAATAGTGAGGCTGAAATCGTTATCCTAGTGGCTTGCGGTGAACGAGCTAATGAAGTAGTAGAAATATTTACAGAGTTCCCCCAACTGACCGATGCTACCACCGGACGAAAGCTAGACGAAAAGATTACGATCATTTGCAATACCTCCAACATGCCGGTGGCTGCCCGCGAAGCCTCGGTCTACGTCGGGATGACGCTGGCCGAATACTACCGCAACATGGGCCTTAAGGTACTGATGTTGGCCGATTCTACCTCCCGGTGGGCACAGGCGCTTCGGGAGATGTCGAACCGGATGGAGGAACTTCCGGGGCAAGATGCCTTTCCAGTAGAACTACCCGCTACCATCGCCAACTTCTATAGCCGAGCCGGATTGGCTGAACTTCACAACGGAAAGCAAGGTTCGGTTACCTTTATTGGCACCGTATCCCCGGCGGGCGGAAATTTTAAAGAGCCGGTCACCGAGTCGACCAGTAAAGTGGCCCGCTGTTTTTACGCCCTCTCGCAAAAGCGAGCGGATGCCAAGCGGTATCCGGCAATAGATTCCTTAGCCTCCTATTCTAAGTACCTCGACTACCCTGAATTTATCGCCGACACGGAAGCCACCATCCAACCCGGCTGGGTAGCCCTAGTACAACGAGCGAAGGATTTGGTTAGAGAAGGTCTAGAAGCCCGCGATCAAATCAGTATTCTGGGCGATGATGCCGTTCCGGTGGCTTATCACGTTAGTTTCTGGAAGAGTGAGTTAATCGACTTTACCCTAATTCAGCAGGACTCCTTCGATGAGGTAGATATGAACTCCCCGGTGAAACGGCAGCAGCACATGCTCAACAAAGTAATGCAGATTGTGGAAACCGAATTTACATTTTCTGATTTTGAGGAGGTAGGATCATACTTCAAGAAGCTAATTAACTTATTGAAACAGATGAACTACGCGGCTTTTGAATCCTCGAGTTTCAAAAGATACGAAGCCGAACTGGATCGAGAACTCGAGAAAAGTCAGCGGACTACCTCAACGTTGAACCGGACGAACCACCGCAACCAGCCGCAGCTATGAAAACCAAAGCATTTCAACGAATATATACCAAGCTTACTAAGATTACTCGAGCCACCTGCGAGGTGCGGGCTCAAGGGGTTCGCTACGGTGAGCTGGGCTGGGTGAATGACCTACCGGCTCAAGCGGTTAGTGTGATGGGTGATGCTGTAACCTTACAGGTTTTTTCGGGTACGGAAGGTATCGCTTCCGAAGCAGAAGTCGTTTTCTCCGGATTGCCTCCTACGCTGAACGTGAGTGATCTATTAGCAGGTCGGTACCTTAATGCTTACGGTGACCCACTAGACGGTGGTCCGGAACTCGTGGGCGAGAAAAGGTTTATCAATGGCAGCACAGTCAACCCTGTGAAGCGGGCTAAACCTTCCACGCTGCTCGCCACCGGAATTGCGGGCATCGACCTGAATAATACCCTCGTTACGGGTCAGAAAATTCCTTTTTTTGCTGATCCCGATCAACCGTATAACCAAGTGTTAGCGGAAGTAGCCATGCGGGCGGAAGCCGACAAGATTATTCTGGGCGGCATGGGCCTATCTAACGATGACTATCTCTTCTTTAAGAATACATTCTCCCAGGCCCGGGTACTGGACAAGATTGTGTCGTTTATCAATACGGCGGAAAACCCGCCTCTGGAGCGACTACTAATTCCTGATATGGCCTGTACGGCGGCTGAGTACTTCGCCAACGACCAGCGACAGAACGTGTTGGTACTGCTCACCGACATGACGCTCTACGCCGATGCCTTGGCCATTGTGGCCAACAAAATGGATCAAATTCCTTCCAAAGATTCCATGCCCGGCTCCCTCTACAGCGATTTGGCTGGTATCTACGAAAAGTCAGTACAGTTTGTCCACGGGGGCTCCATCACGATTATTGCGGTCACTACGCTCAATGAGGGCGATATTACCCACGCCATTCCCGATAACACCGGCTACATTACCGAAGGGCAGTTGTTTCTGAAGCATGATACGGATATTGGTAAAGTGGTGGTCGACCCTTTCCGCAGCTTATCCCGGCTCAAGCAAAATGTAATTGGTAAGAAGACCCGGGAAGACCATCCGCAGGTGATGAATGCTTTGATTCGGCTGTACGCCGATGCTATGGAGGCCAAAACCAAACGGGAAAACGGGTTTGACCTAAATGAATATGATAAAAAATGCTTGGCCTTCGCCGATGAATACGCTATGCGTTTGCTGGCCATCGATATCAATATACCTATTGACGAAATGCTGGATACGGGCTGGTACCTGATGGCCAAGTACTTTGAGAAGTACGAAGTGGGCATTAAGGAACAGCTCTTGGAAAAATACTGGAAGCCTCAGAAGAGCAGTACCCAACTTGTACCGGAAACCTAATCCTATGAAATTTCAGTACAACAAAACTGCCATCCAAGATTTTAGCCGACAATTGGCTATCCGGGAAAAAGCCCTCCCGATTCTAAAAAATAAAGAAACTGTCCTTCGGCAGGAAGTGAAAAAAGCTACCCAAGCACTGGAAGCACTGATGAACGAGCGGGAAAAGATACAACAAGTCTTACAAGCATTCCAGCCATTTTGGAGTGAATTTCCCCCAATCGTAGCCTTGGAAGATTCCGGGGTTTATCAGAAAAAGGTAGTAGGAGTACGGGTGCCCGAGATCGGCGAAGTTGTGTTCCGGCTGGCTGATATTGCCTGGTGGCACTATCCGGCTTGGGTTCCTGCCGGTATTCAGGTTATTCAACAGGCCGTAGCGGTCAATATCCAGATCAGCACCAAAGAACGGCAACGGCAGCTATTGAGTACCGCTCGCAAAAAGATGACCCAAAAAGTGAACCTCTACGAGAAAGTACAGATACCAGCCTACGAAGAAGCGATTCGGAAGATTAAGCGTTTTTTGGAAGACAAAGAAAACATCGCCAAAGCGGCTCAAAAGATCGTCAAGAAGAAAAAAGCTCTGAGAACCGTATGAAAGCCACGTTTAAGAAAATAAGCCTGCTTACTTACCACCGGGACCGGGAAAAGATAACTTCGGTGCTACAGGAGCTAGGGGTGCTTCATCTGGAAGTTGACCCCAACTTCAGCAACGAAACCATTGAAGAACTAACCCTCAGAAAAAGTAAACTCGAAAAAGCCCTAGACATCATTCGGGAAGCTACGGATACTAAAGACGAAACGCCCATTATCCCAATACCAGAGAAGGAAGCGACCGATCAAGTAGTTGACCGGATTCTGGCCCTTAAACACCAGAAAGATGCGCTCGTACAGGAACGGGAAGTGCTACTGAAGAATAAGCAAAAGCTGGAGCCCTGGGGTAATTTCCAGCCGGAGAAGCTAACCCAGCTCACCCGGGCGGGAGTAGACGTTACGTTCTGCGTAGCCGACCATGATACGTTTAACGAGTACGATTTTAGCCAGCTAACGTACCAGATTATTCATCGCGGACCCGATCAGACTTTTTTTGTGGTACTTTCGTACGGTGAAACTCCGGAGCTGCCCTTCGAGACGATTCAGCTACCGTCGCTAGCGTTGTCCGAAGCAAAAAAGCAGGCAGATGACACGGAAAGTAAACGAGATGAGATCACGAGTCAAATTCGCTCCTACATTCCCTATCGGGTATCGCTAGAGAAAACGTTGACCCAATTGGAGAACGAGTGGATGCTACAGTTGGTTAACGGTAGTTATCAAACCTACGGTCAGGGAAAGGTGCTGTACTTGAGTGGGTGGTATCCGTCTACGATGGAGCAGCGACTTTTCCACTACCTTCAACGGGAAAAATTGCCCTATACCGTAGCTGAACCGACCCCAGCCGACACGGTGCCAGTGCTGCTTAAGAACCCCAATTATCCGAAGCTCTTTGAACCGATTACCAACATATTTCAGTTGCCGGGCTACTATGAGATGGATCTCACGCCGTTTATTGCGGTTTTCTATCCCATTCTGTTTGCCTACTGCTTGGGGGATGCCGGGTACGGATTGGTTCTTCTGCTGGCGGCTGCCGTGGGTGGGTTTACCTTTCTGAAAGACGCTAAAAACATTGCGGTACTGGGAGTTATACTCGGACTGTTTACTACGGTGATGGGTATCGTTAAATCCGGCAGTGTGTTTGGAATTCCTATCGTAGACCCGCAGGCGAGTTCCTTCTTACAGTACTTAGCCCGCTTCGTCGTGATCCCGGATGATCGCGGAGTGGTATTTAATGCCTTCAATGTGGCGTTGATGATCGGGGTGGTGCAAATACTAACCGGAATCATAGTATCCATTGTTAACAAAATACGCTACCACGGCCGGTTAGCCAGTCTCCCGCAAATAGGGAAGCTCCTGATTGTGGTATGTCTCATCTGGATTTTCCTGGCAGATATGCAAGGAAACACTAGCCTGCAACCGCTGTTGCCACTTAGAAAAGTTGGGTTAGGGTTGGGCGTACTCCTGGTGCTCTTGTTCCACAACCTACAGCTACCGTGGCTATCCCGGATTGGCAGTGGGATTCTTCCCCTGTTTTTTATCCTAACCGGTATTCTGGGCGATGTTCTGTCGTACGTACGCTTATTCGCCTTGGGAGTTGCTTCCTCGGTGCTAGGGTTGGTTGTGAACCAGATTGGAATGCAGATTATGGGAGATGCCTGGTGGGGCGTTGCACTAGGCGTTATCTTCCTCATTGCGGGACATAGTCTCAATTTTGCCCTTGCGTCACTAGGGGCCTTTGTACATCCGTTGCGCCTCACTTTTGTGGAGTTTTACAATAACGCTCAATTTGAAGGCGGAGGAGTTGCCTATCGCCCGTTTAGAAAAAATTAATAACCCTAAAAAACCTTAAAAAATTATGGAAACGATGCCCCTAACCCTTGCATTTATTGGTATTGGTCTTTTGGTAGGGCTATCCGGTTGCGGTAGCGCTATGGGCACCGCCATCGGAGCTATGTCTACCGTAGGAGCACTAAAAAAACGTCCCGAAGCATTTGGCTCATACATCGTGCTCAGCGCGCTACCCGGCACCCAAGGGTTATACGGATTTGCCGGATTCTTTATTCTTCAGGACCTTATTGGTTCAGATATGACGCTCTTGCAGGGCGCAGGAGTGCTAGGAGGTGGTCTGGCACTCGGACTGGCCGGGCTGCTATCGGGCTTGTTTCAAGGCCGGGTATGCGCTAATAGCATTGATAGTATTGGGTCGGGTAACGACGTATTCGGTAGAGCCCTAATTCTGGCAGTGTTCCCGGAATTATACGCAATTATTGCGTTTGCTTCTTTGTTTCTTATTAGAGGAATATTATAATTTATTTTTTTAAAACTATGAAAACGACAACCCACGAAACCATACGACATATATTAGTTGCGCTTGATCTATCGGAAATGGATGATGCGCTCATTCGCTACGCCAATATGCTGGCTAATCTGCTACCCATTGAGCGAGTCTACTTTGTGTACGTAGCTCAGTCCTTAGAATTACCGGCTAATCTTCTCAAAGAATATCCCGACCTGATGGCCCCCTTGGATGAAAGTATTCAGGACGATCTGGAAAAAAAAGTGAGGGGGCTCTTTAGCACATCTTCCGTGGAGGTTAATTGCGTAGTAGAAGAAGGAAACGCTATTGAAAAAGTCTTGAAGCTTTGCAAGGTTAAACACATTGATCTGATACTGATGGGCCGGAAGAAAAGCTTAAAAGGCTCTGGGATAGTGTCCAGCAAAATTGCCCGAAGGTGTCCTTGCTCGCTGTTATTGGTTACTGAAGGTTTCAGTCCTGGTATTGATAAAGTGTTGGTGCCGATAGACTTTTCCGGCTATGCTGCTCACGCTACGCGACGGGCATTAGATTTGGCCGACAATTCGTCAGCTAAGCTACTGCTAATGCATATCTACAGCGTACCAGTGGGTTACTACAAAACCGGGAAGTCCCGCAAAGAGTTTGCTCGCATCATGCAGTCGCACGCTGAGAAAGACTATCAAAAATTTCTGTCAAAGAACCAGTTTCCGCATGATTTGTCTTGTAAATACGAATTAAACAATGATGGAAAATCAGCTGAAATGATCTATTCCTACGCTGAGTCAGTTGGTGCCGACTTGATCGTGATCGGCTCGCGGGGACGTACGGCTATTTCCGCCGTTTTGATGGGATCAATAGCCGAAAAACTAGTCTACCGCGACAGCGACATACCTATCCTGATTGTAAAAAATAAAGGGGAAAATATGGGGCTGTTGAATACCCTATTGAAGATTTAGTGTTTATTTTTAATAGTATCCGCCACCCCGCATGTCTGACAGTAGCAGTGATCACCATATCATTCGCTGGAAAATTAAGATAAACGTTTAGAAATAACTTTGGTAAAGTTGCTTCTCTAGAAATGAGCAATCGTGGGGAAGACAAGTAATACAAAGAGTATACTTCTAATAGTAGGCATGTTTCTCAGCGGCTGGTGGCAGACAAAGTTAAACCGCTGCCAAAAGTGACATTATTACACTTTGATTTTAACGAACAAATGACCCGAATCATCGGGGAGAGTGAGCTGGATCATTCATATAGCAGAAAAAAAAACTAATTTTTGCTTTTTACTTACTAAAAATCGGTGTCTCTATGAAAAAATCTACCAAATTATGGTTTCTGGTTTTATGGGTTCTGATAGTTGGGAGTCTTGCCCTAGCTTCCCCCCACTCTTTAGTTGCCCAAAATATCAAATTAGACGTAAATCGCTTGGAAAGTCAAGGAAAAGCAGTTGTTACGGCTACTCCCTCAGATTTAGGTCACGTCATTAATTGTTTTGACGGCGACATCTATACCATGATGCGCTCGGCCAATATCAATCCTGCCTTTGTGCAGGTCGCCTTTGATGCAGCTCAGAGTATCAAGCAAATTCGGGTATTTTTAGGAGAACCGGACTATTCGGGAAACAATAATAGTTGGTGGGTAGAAGCTGCCGATAGCCAAGCTGATATGGATAGTCAATCCGGTTCTTATCAACGGCTAGTGCACCGCCGTGATGATGTAAATGGTGTTTGGGATACAGTAGAACTACCTCAGGCGACGAAGGCTAAAATTTGGAAATTCTCCATTGAACGTACCGTTGGAGATGATTACGTGCATATTCCTGAGTTAGAACTATGGGCGGATGACTTCTTCCCTAATTCTAGTGTTGCTGGCTTTCAGCTTATTGATGCCCATACAGATGCTGTTATCACTAATCTGCTAGATGGAGCCCAGCTTAACTTCGAAGACTTGCCCCAAAGTTTAGCCATTGAAGTATTGACTAACGAGTCGGTAGGCAGTTTACGTATTAGTGTGAATGGGCCAGAGCTAAACACGGTAAAAAATGAAAGTGCGCCACCCTACGCGAGTTTCGGCGATGATAATGGAGACTTTGACGGCAAGCTCTTCCAAGTGGGTACCTACACGGTGACGGCTACGCCCTACTCAGGAAGAAATGCCACCGAGGATGCGGGCACTCCGGCACAGATTTCTCTTGAGATTATAGGACCTGATCAACCCATCCTAGAGCCAGAGTACGAAACGATTGATCCCTTCCTAGCTACTCCCGTAGACAATGCCGCTAATATTATTCCCGTATTGGTTATTCGCTTCTTGCCTACGGCTGATGGAGTGAATCTGGACGCAAGCAAAGTACCTGATTTTTGGTCGCTCGGGGAAATTACTTTAGAGGATATGAAGTCTAAGATCGATCTACTGGATAAACGGATTAAGTTCATGCTGGAAGAGGGTAGTAAGTACCACGGCTATAAAAAACCTAATGCCAAACCGATGGTGGGATACAAAGTGGTAGAATACATCACGGTTTACGAACAGAGTCCAGCCGGGAAGATAAGGTTCACTGATGAAAACGGTTTTCCGGTTTACGGGATAGACTATTTTAAAATTTTTGAGCGGTTTGATGTTGAACATTATGTAAACGATCTGGGAGTGAAGCACATCTGGCTCTGGGACGCTCCGCTAGACTCTAGTTGGCCCATATACAAATCCAATCCTGAATTTTTCGATCCGGCTGATTTCCGGGGGCCGCCCGAGTCCAATATGTCGAGCCCTACCACGGGCGATGTCTCCAACAGTTACCAGGATAACACTGATTTGCCAGTCTACGATCACACTTACATTGTGTTTGGTAATAATTTTCGCAGAGATCAGAAGGAGGCCGTTGGGCATAACTACGGGCATCAGCTTGAGAGAATGTTTAGGTATATTGATCTTAAAGATAACAACCAGGAGGATCTGTTTTGGCAAAAGTTTGTTGGAGCGGATGAAAATTTGAATTTCATGATGGGACGGTGCGGGTGGAGCCATATGCCCCCCAACACCACCGAGGACTACGATTATGATAACACCACTTTGGTAGAATCGGATATTGAAGGCTGGCGGCCCGATGGTTCCGGAGAGAAGAAGTTGGTCAATGTAGATACCTGGAACGGTCAGACCTATAACTGGCCAGCTGGTACTGGGGATATTACTAATTGGCGGGAAAGAACCGAAACCTATTGGCAGTTGTACAAAATGCAGGCTTTTCCTGGAGCTGAAGCTAATATTCCTTACCAGGGCGACTACTTGATTAGCGATTGGTGGAACATCTTCGCCAATTGGGACGAAGTGAATAATGCCGGAAAGCTACTGTACGAATACGAAGAAGTTCAACCATCCGGTATCACCTTCCGATTGATTGATGCCGATACCGACGAGTCTATTATTGAGCTAATCGATGGGCAGTCGGTACCAGTATCGGGCTTACCCCGCAACCTAGCCATTGAAGTATTGACTACCGAACCCGTCGGTAGCTTCAAAATCAACGTGTATGGCCCAGGGATTAATAACACTAAAAACGAAAGTGCAGCTCCCTACGCTAGCTTTGGCGATGATAGTGGTGATTTCAGAGGCAAACTGTTAGCTGCGGGTGAGTATGCCGTAACGGCTACTCCTTTCTCGGGAAGAAACGCCACTGGTGAGGCAGGTACTTCGGTAGAAGTGTTGTTTACCCTGAGTGACGACGGAAATCAACAACCAATAGCCAGCTTTACGGCCGATCCAACGAGTGGATCAGCTCCGCTGAGTGTAGACTTTGATGCCAGCGGTTCGCGTGACTCGGATGGTGAGATTGTTAGCTATACTTTTGATTTTGGAGACGGTACTACTACTTCTGGCGCTGCTAATTCACATACCTATTCTGAAGCGGGGGAATATACTGTTACGCTGACTGTTGCCGATAATCAATCAGCGACAGCTTCATCTGAAATGAAGATTATAGTAGAAGGTGACCAAGATCTTACAATTGCCGGTTTTAAGCTGATTGATGCTACGCGCGATATTAGCTTATTTGGCGACCAACTATTTACCGAGCAGATGTACCTATCAAGTTGTCGTATTCCGGAAAGCATGGCTATTGAGGTGATTTTAGCCGGTGCGGTGGGGAGCATCAAAATTGAGGTAGAAGGACCGAGTATCAGTACCAGTATGATCGAGCACTCAGCTCCCTTTGTTAGCTTCGGCGACGAAGGAAGCAATAATATTCTGGGAAGAGAGTTCAGCCCAGGAACATACTACATTGCCGCTACTGCTTATTCTGGTCGGGATGCTACCGGCACGTCTGGAGCAACTGTCGAGCTTGAATTAGAGATAGAACCAAATGATCCGCCATCATCGAATTTTACAGCAACTCCCACCAGTGGTACGGCTCCTTTAGAAATAACTTTTGTGGCGGAATTAGAAGATTCATTCGGAGAAGATTATGATTATCATATTGATTTTGGCGATGGCCGAAATGGCATTACTAGTTCAAAGGTCTCCCACACCTATACCGAAGAGGGAACTTATACGGCTGTCTTAACGGTGACAGATATTACTACTCGCTGTTATAGTTCTACCTCTCAGATCATCACTGTAGCACCCAATTCTTCACCTATAGTAGGCTTTCGGCTCATTGATGCCGATACTGACCAGCCATTCAAGGACATCACCCAGGGGTCAGTAGTTTCTACCTATAAGCTTCCTGAAAGTCTGGCTATTGAGGCCTTAGTCTCCGAAACGGTAGGCAGTCTTCGGATAGAAGTAACCGGGTCAGGAATTAGTACGGCTCGCAACCAGAGTGATGCGCCTTATTCTAGCTTTGGTGATGCTGGCGGGGACTTTAAGGGAGAGCCTTTTGATGAAGGTGCTTATACTGTTAAGGCTATACCTTATTCGGAACGAAACGGGAAAGGTATTGCAGGTGAACCTTTAGAGGTTGCATTTGAAATTGTGACTACCGAAACCTATATTATACTTGGAGTAGACAAAACCGAATCCGAAGGTGAGCTTGCTGATTACCGTTTTTATGTTAATGGAGAACTTCAGGATGGGCGTTATCAGGATCCTGAATCGGGCGGAGATGCCTACGATGTAGCAATTTCTCCTCCGGAGATTGAAACTCTCATGATAGAGTTCTACAACGACCTGCAAACCGAAACCGAAGACCGAAACCTGAATGTTTTTGGTGGTTCAATCAATTTTGAGAAACCTCCATACTTCAGATTTTTTTATGAAGGTGAGAGTGTAGTGTATGATCGGGGAGCGTTAGATGGAATTGATGTAGTATCCGATGCAAATGGTTTTATGGATGTAAACGGGACTCTGATCTTTACTCTCGATTGGTCGGACTACGCTCGCTTCGGTTCGAGAGTCACCAAGCCAAGCCCGGTGGCAGAAACCTCTTTTGCTGACCCAACATCCTCCGAGCTGGAAGAAGGCAGTCTGTTGGTCTATCCCAATCCGGCCCGAAGCCAGATAGAAGTGAGTCTACCGCTGCTCAATGATCAGCCCTATACACTACAACTATACGATCTGTACGGACGGGAGGTATTCCGCAAGCAGGGGACGGGTAGCATAGCCGAATCTATCCCTTTGCAAGGGCAACCACGAGGCACCTACTTGGTAGCGGTGCAAACCGCTGGAAAGCGGATAGTCAAAAAGCTGCTGCTTGATAACTAAAAGACTGAGAATGATGGTTGATTTTTTTGAGTCAAACCAAAGAAAAGGAGGTAGTGAAAACTATCTCCTTTCTTATTTTTATAGCGAAGACTTTTCGCTTAACTATGTATGCGTAACTGGAGTAGCTTCGCTAGACTTTTCAGCCAGCAGAATATTTTTAATACCGGCTACCAAGGCATCGGGGTTGAACGAAATGCTGTTGATGCCCGCTTCTACCAGAAACTGGGCAAAGGCCGGATCATCGCTGGGTGCCTGACCGCATAAACCGATTTTGGTGTTCGTTCGGTTCGCCGTAGCAATCACCTCCTGGATCATCCTTTTCACCGCGGGATCACTGGCACTGAATAGATCACTTAGCAAGTCCGAATCGCGATCAACTCCTAAAACCAATTGCGTTAGGTCGTTCGATCCGATAGAAAACCCATCAAAGTACTCCGAAAATTCCTGGGCTAGTACTACGTTGCTGGGTATTTCGGTCATCATATAGAGTTCTAATCCATTAACTTCCCGCTTCAAACCATGTTTTTCCATCAGCGTAATCACCTTTTCGGCTTCGGTGAGTGAGCGACAGAACGGGATCATCAACTTTACGTTTTCCAGTCCCATCGTTTCTCGTACCCGTTTCATCGCTTTACATTCCAGCGCAAACCCCGCCTGGTACCGAGGGTGATAGTAGCGGGATGCGCCTCGGAAGCCAAGCATGGGATTCTCTTCCTGGGGTTCAAAATCACGGCCACCAATCAAGTTGGCGTACTCGTTGGATTTAAAATCGGACATCCGCACGATGACATCTTTAGGATAAAAGGCGGCGGCGATCCGGGCGACCGCTTCGGATAGTTTTTCCACAAAATAATCGTCTTTATTCGGGTAGTGGTGGGTAAGTTGTTCAATCTTTTCCCGAGCCGTAGCATCGGTTACCTTTTCAAACTGGCACAAAGCCATCGGATGAATCTGGATGGCGTTGTTGATGATAAACTCCAACCGCATCAGTCCTACGCCGTGATTGGGGTACGCGGCTAGCCGAAACGCTTGTTCGGGGTCGCCTAAAATAAACATTACTTGCGTGTTAGGAAGCGGAAGGTCGGGCAACTGAATCACCGATTCTTTCCAGTCTAGTATTCCTTCGTACACGTAGCCGGTTTCGCCTTCGGCGCAGGAAACCGTTACTTCCTGACCATCCTGAATAACCTCGGTAGCGTTTCCTGCTCCGATTACCGCTACGGCCCCCACTTCCCGAGCCACAATGGCGGCGTGACTAGTGCGTCCGCCCTGATCGGTAATAATACCACTGGCTTTTTTTAGGATAGGATCCCAATCGGGAGTGGTACGGGTAGTCACTAGTACTTCACCTTCTTGGAGTTTATCTGCTTCTTCCGGGCTGCGGAGAATCCGGGCTTTTCCGGCGGTGATTTTGTTACCTAATCCGTAGCCCTGGCATAATGCTTTCTCAGTATCACGCAACTGATAGGTCTTTATTTCCAGGAGTGCTTCTTTCGTGCTATGCACCGTTTCGGGGCGGGCTTGCACAATGTAAAGCTGCCCGCTGTGCCCGTCCTTCGCCCACTCAATATCCATCGGGCGTTGGTAGTGCTCCTCAATGGCTACCGACCATTTTGCTAGTGTAGTCACCTCCTCGTCGCTCAGTGTATACTGACCCCGTTGATCCGCTGGGGTAGGCTGGTTGACCACGCCTGATCCGGTTGGGGCGTAGACCATGGTTTGTTCTTTGCTGCCGATTCGACGGGAGATAATGGCGTGCTTATTCTGACTGAGGGTGGGTTTAAATACGTAGAACTCATCCGGGTTTACGGTGCCCTGTACAATATTTTCGCCTAGCCCCCATACGCTGCTGATCAGTACTACCTGATCAAAACCGGAATCAGGGTCTAAGGTGAAGTTGACTCCGGAGCAACCTAGGTCGGAGCGTATCATGAGTTGCACTCCCACCGATAGAGCTACCTGCACATGGTCAAAATTATTATCTTCCCGGTACTTGATGGCCCGGTTGGTAAATAAGGAAGCGTAACACCGGTGACAGGCATTCAGCAGTTTATCGAGCCCCCGTACGTTAAGATAGGATTCCAACTGCCCGGCAAAGCTGGCGTTCGGTAAGTCTTCCGCCGTGGCACTACTGCGTACCGCAAAGGATATGTCCTCACCGTAGTGCTCGGTGAGATGGTTGTATCCCTCTCGGATGGCGTGTTGTACTCCGGTAGGGATTTTCGCTTCCAGAAAGGTAGCCCGGATTTGTTTACCGATTTCTTCCAAATTAGAAAACTGCTGTCGGTCTAGCTGATCAAGCAGTTCAGTAAGTTGGGTACGAAGTCGATTCTTCTCTATAAACTGCCAGTAGGCTTCGGAGGTAGTGGCAAAGCCATCGGGCACTTGTATTCCCAAAGGGGTTAGTTTTTGGAACATTTCCCCTAAGGAGGCATTTTTACCGCCTACCTGG
>JGI12210J13797_10125251_pt1 | contig 36388 bp, 38 predicted proteins | sample ElkSlonscriptome_3_FD_13797 | JGI IMG/M metagenome (IMG submission 13797) | reverse complement strand
GTCTGGGTCTCGCTAGGCCCCAAGTATCTGCCGTTTGCTGATGTAGCAACGCCGGACCTGCCGTTACGACGCTTGCTGCGACTGTCCCTGTTTCAAGTGACCACCGGCATGGCGCTGGTCTTGCTGGTCGGCACCTTGAATCGGGTCATGATCGTCGAGCTCGACGTGCCGGCTTCGCTGGTTGGCTTGATGCTGGCTTTACCTCTGGTGTTTGCGCCGTTCAGGGCGCTGATCGGACATAAATCCGATACCCATCGGTGTGAGCTTGGATGGCGTCGCGTGCCGTTCATCTGGAAGGGCACCTTATGGCAATTCGGCGGTTTTGCGATCATGCCGTTTGCGCTGCTCGTGCTGGCGGGACAGGGCGAAGCCAGCACGGCGCCTGCGTGGATTGGTCATTCTGCGGCGGCGCTTTCGTTTCTACTGGTGGGAGCCGGACTGCATACCGTTCAGACTGCCGGCCTCGCACTCGCGACCGACCTGACGCCGCAGGAATCTCACGCCAAAGTGGTCGGCTTGATGTATGTCATGCTGTTGCTGGGCATGATGGTCAGTGCGCTGCTGTTTGGTGCAGCACTGCAGGACTTTACGCCGGGTCGCCTGGTCCAGGTCATCCAAAGCGCGGCGCTGATTACCATCGTATTCAACCTGATTGCGATGTGGAAACAGGAAACGCGAGATCCGCCACGCGGGCGCGTGCAGATGCAGCAGGATCCAACCTTCAGTGAGTCATGGGCTGAATTCTGCAAGGGTGACCACACCCGTCGACGGCTGCTGATCATCGGGATTGGCACCATGGCCTTTGGCATGGCCGACGTACTGCTGGAGCCCTTCGGTGGCCAGGTATTGTCGATGTCGGTTGCGTCCACTACACAATTGACGGCCTTGCTGGCGTTTGGTGGTTTGCTGGGATTTGGCTGGGCTTCCCGTCAGGTTGGGCGCGGTGCTGATCCGTACCAGATTTCCCAGCATGGGGCCATGATCGGATTGCCCGCTTTTGCGTTGGTCATGATCTCGGCCCCTACGCAAATGACTTCGCTGTTTCTGGCCGGTAACTTCCTGGTTGGCTTCGGTGGAGCCCTGTTTGCGCATGGCACCCTGACTTCGACCATGAATCGCGCGCCCGAGCAACAGGCAGGTCTTGCACTGGGAGCCTGGGGCGCGGTCCAGGCCACGGCCGTCGGCGTCGCCATGGCCATGAGTGGCGCCATTCGCGATCTGGTCAATTGGCTATGGGGCAGTTCGGACGGGCTCTGGGGCTTGCCTGGGGTGGCGATGGGTTACTTTACGGTGTATACGATTGAGATCAGTTTGCTGTGCATTACGCTGATTGCGACGTTCCCGCTGATGCAGGGTCAGAACCGCAAGCGTTCACTTGGCTCACGCGCATCGATCAACGAGTCTGCAACGGTAGATTGAGCGTAGTCTCGATCGCGCTGCTGGAAAAAAACGTATGGCCATCAAACCGATTCTGGAATACCCTGATCCGCGACTGCGCGAACAATCAACGCCGGTGGATGTATTTGATGCCACCGTCGCCCGGGCAGCTGAAGACTTGATCGATACGCTGCACGCTTCCCGTTCAATTGGCTTGAGTGCGCCACAGATTGATGATCGCCGCCAGATTCTGGTGATGGATCACTCCCAGGACCAGTCTTCACCCGAGGTGTTTATCAACCCCGTTGTGCTCAGCAAGCGACGGTACGGCTTTGTTGAAGAGCGCTGTTTGTCGGTACCCGATATCAAGGCCATGGTGTTTCGACCAACACAGATCAAGATCCGAACGGCAGATATTCACGGCGAGTTTTCAGAGCGTGAGCTGGAAGGCATGCCGGCCGTTTGCCTGCTGCATGAGATGGATCACTTGATCGGCAAGCTGCTGGCTGACCGGATCAACTGGTTCAAGCGGCGCAAGTTACGAAAAGCACTGGCGCAAAAACAAGCGCGTTGACTGGTCTACAGGCAGCAATGCCAGTCGGGTGGCATTCAATTCCTGTCAGTGGCGTAGCGCAACGCACCCCAGGCTGCGCTGATCCAGGCCAGCATCAGCACGCTGCCGCCAACGGGCGTGATGTAGGTCAGCTGTTCAATACCGGTGATGGCCGCGGCATAAATACTGAAACTGAACAGTACGGTTCCCAGCGCAAACAGCCCGGCAGAAATCTTCAGCCATTTGGCCAGCTGATGGGGAACGCCGGCGACCAGCGCCAGACCCAGAGCCAACACCACCAGGGCGCCAATCTGGTGATAGCGAATAGCGGTCATGGTCCAGCGAAATACTTCAGGCTCGACGTTGGGCCGGATCAAGTGCTCGACCGATGCGCCGATGGCGACCGAAAGAAAACCGAGCAGCGCGCCGATAAAAAGTACAGGGTTCATAACGTGTCATTGGTATTGGTTTTCGACCATCTTCCCATCGGCCGGTGAATGCAGCGTTCCAATTTACGACAACCAATTCGGTTAATCTGAGCCATCCCATTGGTGACTGACAGGTACTGGATGGTAATGACGGATCAGTTGTTGTGGACTCTGCTGCTGGCGATCTACGTGCTGGCCATCGTGTTTCTGACTCGATTCCCCTACCACTGGATGACGGCGAAAGGCATGCAGCCCATTCGCGCGGTCTACTACTGCCGGAAAATCATCCACATGGCCGCTGCCGGCGTGCCTTCCTTGTTCGTTCCGCTGGTCTTCACGCACTGGATCTATCCGATGCTTGGCGGTTTTTTGCTGGCCATCTTGCTGTATTTCACGCATGCATCCGGCCGCCGCTTGTACTGGTTTCAGCTCGAAGAAAATCGCAATGACGTTACCTTCGCCTTGATGTGGTGGGTGTCGGTCGCACTGCTGTGGTGGCTGCTTGGTGACCCCTGGCTGGCCATCCTGCCTGCGCTGTTCCTATCGTTTGGTGACGGGGTTACCGGCGTGGTCAGAAACTACTTCATTCGCCGTCGCAGCAAGCATGTGCTGGGCAATCTATTCATGGCGCTGGTTAGCGTGCCGTTGGCCTGGTTCGTTGGCGCTCAGGCTGATCCGGCCTTGCCGGTGTGGGCCGTGATCGCGGCGCTGGTTGCTACGGTCGTGGAACGCTACGAGTTTGGTCCGATTGACGACAATATCCTGATCGCCATCGCCTCGATACTGGTGCTGTTGATTGGATCGGCGCTGGGTCCGCTGGTCTAGCCTGGGGTTCAGCTTCCCGATTTCAGCCGCAACCCGTTCATGGCACGTTTCTGTAGCAGCGTAGGCCAGACCGGGTTCGCCTCACCGGGTATGATCTGCAGTGCCCAGCTTTCGGGCATTACTGCGATGCGATCGTCACCAGCAAAGGCGAGCACGATAGCTCAACCGCGGCGTTGAACTCAGGCCCGTTGATCAGTGCGCGGCCTGGCCCGGCAGGCCATGTGCAAGTCGATGATTTCTTGTTGCATCCCGATGGGCTCGACGGTGCTGATCGTTGTTGTGTACTGGAGCGTTGCACCCGTGAATGCGGGTCTTGCAAAGCCTCAAAGCAATGACCAAACCGGTGGCTTGTTGTAAGATAATTCCAACGCTTTATTTTGGAGAAAAAACATGATTCGACGTTTGTATTATTTCTGTACATTGCTGCTGGTTGCAGTATTGCTGGTGGCTTGTGGCGGTGGCGAGCCCGAATCGGCGCCCGCAGCTGAGCCGGTTGCTGTAACAACCGATCCCGATCCACAGCCCGAACCCGAGCCCGAGCCCATGGTCGAGACGGAATCGGCTGAGACCGACTCGGCATCCGACATGGACGAGATGCCGGCTGCCGAGCCTGATACCAGCGCAAATCCGGTCACTGTCAATGCCGATGGCACGGCACAGGTCACGATTGGCAGCACGGACCTGATGCAATACACGGTCAACGCATTCGAAGTCGACGCCGGCCAGCAGGTCGAGCTGACCCTGGTACACGAAGGTGAACTGCCTATTGACGTGATGGGTCACAACATGGTGATCTTGCCGACGGACGGTGATTACGTTGCATTCAGTCAGCAGGTCGTGAATAGCGGGGGTTCGGTCGACAATGGCTACCTGCCGGAAAGCATGCGGGCCGAAACCATCGCGTATACGAGCCTGATCGGCGGTGGCGAGTCGGACACCATTTCATTCACCGCGCCCAGCGAGCCGGGTGACTACCCGTTCGTCTGTACCTTCCCGGGCCATTTCGGCATCATGAACGGCATCATGACGGTGCGTTGATTGATGCGTTGATAGACGACAATCCCTGCATGCCAAGCGGCATGCAGGGTTATTCCGCGTACTCTGCGCGCAGGAATTTTTCTTCACCGATCATCGATAGCCCTTCAAAAAACGGCACCGGCGGTTTGCCGGTCACCAACCGCGCCTTGTTCAGCAGCGTCAGATCGGAGGCGTAGAAATTTTCGATCAATGAGTCCGACAGCTTGTAGAAGCGCTCCATGACCGTGTAGCGCTTCTCCGGCACGCCGCAGCGAAACAGCATGCGATTCAGCAGTCGAAAGAACCCGGTATCGTTCCAGAACGCCTGCGCATGATTGCGCGTAAACGTCGCCAGTGCTGCGCCGTCCATTGGCCAATGGCTCGCAATGGCATCGGCCAGGGTCATGGCTTGCGGAAGCGAATAGCCCGTGGTGGGATGAAACAAGGCAGCGCGTAAGCCGGCACGCGCGATGCCGGCATTTCGCGGCCAGAATTGATCGAAACGACCGGCCATCAAGATCGGCAGAATGCCGCGCTCTTCGCGCAGGGTGTTTTCGATCGTCCAGTGATGCTCGACCGCATAGTCATCGATGGCTGCTGACAGTTGACTGTCGTCCAGATCGGCACCATCACTGTAGCGCGTATCTTCAATGAGCAGCGTATGCGCATCGAACGGCAACAGGTAGATGAAGCGGTAGCCGTCGGCCTGTGACACGGTGGCATCCATGATCACTGGATGCCGGATGCCATGGGGTTCGCGCGTGGTGACCTCGCGGCCGAGGAATTTCTGAAAACCCAGCACCAGACCATCGGCCCTGGCCTGGCCACGTCCATCAATGACCGCGCTGCCTTCCAGTGTTCGCCCGTCGCTCAGGACAGCATGGGCCGGGCCAAGATCAGTGACTTCAGTGTTGGTCTGGAGTTCGATGTTCCTGGCCTCGACGAATTCGCGTAATGCGTCCGAGGTGATGCTGAAATAGCCCGCCTTGAGCTGACGGGTATAGCTGGGAAATCGAACTTCCTGTGCCGGCCACTGATGTTGAATCAGCGGCGATATGAATTCATGCTGGTCTGCGCTCAGGTCATCTTCATGAAACGACCAGGTGTGGTTGCCACAGATTTCAGGCCCCGATTCCACGATACTGATCCGGGTATCAGGATGTGCTTGTGCGACCCTCAATGCGATCAGGCAACTGGCCAGACCGCCCCCGGCCAGTATCAGATGAGGTGCAGATGAATTCATGCGCCTATTGTGCAGTAATTGGTGTGACTACTCGACGTGAAATGCAGAATCATCAGGGCCTGGCCAGGACGAGTCGATCTGCAGCCGGTAAAGGTGAGTTATTCGACGGTCTCATCACGTTTCATACGGTCGCGGCTCTCGGTTTCAGGGTAGGGTAGTTTCAAATGGCCGTAGCGCACCACCAGCACCGCAAGGGCAAGAATCAGAATGGCTCCAGACAGGCCGATGGTGTACCAGATATCCTGCTCACCGGCCTCGAGAATGATGTAGCGTGCTTTGGCCACCATGGCGATATACAGCGGCATGCGCACCGGCAACCGGCCCGTCCGCCAATACACGTCGATCATGCTCATGACTTCCAGATAGATGAACAGCATCAGGATGTCGGTCAGCAGCACGGTGCGCGCTTCGACCATATTGAGCACTTCGATGCTGGCGGCGATGATGGTCGCGGCAAGCACGATCCAGAGTCCGATATCGCCTGCTACAGATGTCGATGTCCTACCGGCGCGCTGAAGAAAACTGGGCATGTTGGACGAGGCTCCTTCTAGGCTGGATCAAATTGGAAGCAATAATGATATGCAGGGCGTGCTGCCAGCTTTCGCTTGAAAGCATGCCGGTTTGTGCAGCGTAGGGCAATGGCTCGCATCATTTGCGACGCGGCATGCGAAACGGCAGCATTTGTTGAATCCAGAACGAGGCGAAGCGCTGCAGCGACAGGCTTTCATGCACGGCCGTTACGCGCTCTCCCAATAGCTGCGTATTCACCAGAGACCGTGCATAGAACGGCGTATCTTCCCACACGGCCTGCAGTTCGGCTTGCCCATCCTCGGATCGCGTGGGTCGTTCGACCCGCCAGCGGCTGCGCGGCAGCGTCACGCGCTCGGGTGCAGGCAGGGTATTGAGGTGACCGTTCCTGTCGAAATGCAGCGCCAGCGAGCTGCGGCCTCCGTTCACGTACTGCGTGTCGTAGAGCACAACCGGTCCCTGAGTTGTCGATGCGCGTAACCAGAACCACTGTTCGAACTGGTTTTCCAGCGGTTCGAGGCCGGTATTGTGATCCAGATAGCCTGAGCCTTGCCAGCTCAGTTGTGGTTGATTCAAAACCACCTCGACCTGTGCTGACGGCCAGACCGGTGTCCAACGATGGCGCCCGTCCGGATCCAGATCGATCCCCTGTTGGTTACTGACCTTTGGACGTACTCGAATTTGACCGCGCACGCGCCGCGGTAGCGGTGCGGTCCATTCGTCGAGGTCGATGGTCAGCGCATCACCATCCCAATTGAGATTGCTGGGGCCGATCTGCAGCGAGTGTGCGCTGCGATGGACGTCGCCTTTGCCGCGTTCGGTCATGCACCATCGTCCTCCCGGGCCATACAGCGCCACATTGACTGCGCAATGATCGAGCGGATTCGCCGGTCCGCGAGCCCGGGTCCAGAAATAGTAGGGCGAAAATACGCTGCCGATAAACGCAATGATCGTCAGCCCGTGTTGACCGTCATTGCTGATGGCATCGATATACCACCAGGCGTATCCATCGTGTTCTATGTGCTGGTCAAAAACGGGAATCATGGTGCTTTAGTGTTGCTTGTTCATGCAGACTTGTCCAGACCAAAATCCATGGCCGCTGCTTCAGCAGCCAGTCGTCCGGAGATCGCGACCATGGGTATACCCGCGCCCGGATGAACGCTGCCACCGGCCAGATACAGCCCCTTGATCCGGGTTTTGGCGCCTGAACGCGTGAATGAGGCTCGCCAGCCATGGGAAGGCGGACCATACAGGGCGCCGCCTGATCCGGGAAATCGATGCGCGAAATCAGCCGGTGTAGTGCCCACTCGATGCGCCGCTTCCACGTCCAGCTTGAGTCCGCATTGATCCAACAAGCCGGTTACCGCTTGCCAGGTCGAATCGAGCGGCGTATCCGACAGGCAAGGCGCTGCGTTTGTAGGTTTGACTGCAGGTGCGTTGGTAATCATGAACAATCGTTTCAGGCCTGAGTGGGCCTGCTGTTGCCCGCCGGGCCTGGATTCAAGATCACGCGCACAGATGTACACCGCCGGATTGGACGGTACCTGGCCTTGCTTGAAGATATCGATGAATTCCTGCGGATAGTCTGGCGGAAAAAATACGTTGTGATGCTCGAGCTCGAAGCCGGAGGGGCGGGCCAACAGCGAGAACGTGATGGCCGACAGCGAAGCATGGCCGCTGCCGCGGGACGATCGGACTGCCTTGCTCAAATGCTGGCCGAGCAATCCCTGCTGGATGGCCTGCACATCGGCATTGGCCACGACGATATCGGCTGATTCTCTCATCCCGTCTTTGAGCACGATGCCCGTCGCCCGGCCCGCCTGAACCTGTATTTCGTCGACCGGAGCACCATAGACGATTCGGCCACCTTTTTGCTGAACCAAGTCGGCCATGGATTCTGCCAGTCGCTGCATGCCGCCGCGCACCTGCCAGACACCGGCTTGTTCGACGTGCGCGATCAGCATCAGCGTGGCCGGAGCCAGCAACGGACTCGAACCACAGTAGGTGGCATAGCGTGCAAACAGGCCTCGCAACCGCGGGTCGCGAAATGTCTGACCAAGGCTGCGCCAGAGCGATTGAAACGGTTTGATGCGCCAGAGGTCAGTCAGCCCTGCCAGCCCCTGGCTGCGCACCAGCGAAAGCGGGCTCGGTCGCTGGCTGCGCATGAACGAATCCTGCAGCGTCTGATAGACCTGCTGTGCTTTGCTGCAAAAGTCCCGATATCGACGCGCCTCGGCCGGGTCAGAAAATTCGGCAATTGCATGGGCGGATTGATCAATGTCTGCATGCAGATCGAGTACGCCCCCTTGAGGCCAGGCGTGTCGAGCCAGAATCTGACAGGGTTCGAGCTGAAGATGCGCTTCGAGCTGGCTGCCTGCATCGCGAAACAGTTCATCGAAGATACCGCGCATCGTCAACACCGTAGGGCCTGAATCGATGGCCTGTCCCTCAATGCTGATCTGACGCATCTTGCCGCCAGGCTCATTACCGGATTCATACACGCATACATCCAGGCCACGGCTGACCAGATCGAGTGCGGTCGCCAAACCGCCGATCCCTGCGCCGATCACGACTGCTTTAGGTTGGTGCAAGCGTGTGGAAGTGTTCAATCAATAGCCTGTCAGGATTGAATTGAAGGTACGTGTATCATCTCGGACGCTATGGATGGAATCAAAACTTGTTGACGCGCGCTCAATGCTGCCAGTAGTCTACATGAGCTCAAGGGCACGGCTGAACGCGCATTGATTTCTACAGATCCATCCAATTCGCTACACCGCCCAATTATTTGCGCAAACATTTGGACAGCCATGCTGCCGTCATTATCCACCGCAATTGTTGAATGGCTGATCCGTGCTGACATCCGGGACTCTGAGCCATGAGTTCGAAGCGTTGGATTGAAGCCGTTCTGAACTGGCGTGATCGGCTGTTAAGCAACCCTGACTTCCAGCGCAAATCGCTGCGCTTTCCGGTTTCCCGCTGGATTGCACGCCGCCGCATGCGCGCTTTATTCGACCTGTGCAGTGGTTTTGTCTACTCGCAGGTGTTATTCGCTTGCGTGCGCCTGGATCTGTTTCAAACGCTGGGTCAGCAAGCGCAGACTGCGCATCAGCTGGCTGATTCGCTGGCAGTCCCGCCGCCTGCGATGCGCCAGTTGCTGGATGCCGCGGTGGCGCTCCGCCTGCTTGAAGCGCGCAGTGCGCAGCGCTATGGATTGGGACCATTGGGTGCCGCCTTGCTGGGTAACCCATCGGTTGGCATGATGATCGAGCATCACCATGCCCTGTATACCGACCTGATCGACCCGGTTGCGCTGCTGCGCGGCGCGTCCAGGCGCGATGATCTGGCGCAGTACTGGGGCTATTCCGGAAATGCTGATCCCACTTCACTGGCCGATGAACAGACGCGGGACTACAGCCAACTGATGGCTGCCTCTCAGGTCATGATTTCCGATCAGGTGTTATCGGCCTATTCGCTGCGCGCTCATCGACAACTGCTGGATGTTGGCGGAGGTGCAGGCGCATTTGCTTCGGCCGCGATGCAAGCGCATGCTGAACTGAACGCCACCGTGTTCGATCTGCCGGCAGTCGGCGCGCTGGCGCAGCAGCGGTTCGAAGACGACGGACTGACCGATCGTGGCCGGGTGATCGGCGGTGATTTTCTGAATGACCCCTTGCCCCGGGGGCATGACGTCATTTCCCTGATTCGGGTGCTGCATGACCATGACGATGAGCCGGTCAAAAACCTGTTGCGTGCGATTCGAGAGGCGATTCCAGAAGATGGCGTACTGCTGATTGCCGAGCCGATGCTGGAGACTCGGGGTGCCGAACCCGTCGGCGCTGCCTATTTTGCGTTTTACCTGATGGCGATGGGCCAGGGTCGTCCACGCAGCCCTGCAACGTTGACGCAGTTTCTGCGCGAGGCCGGCTTCAGGCATGTCCAACCCAAGCGTACGACGGCACCGCTGTTGGCTCGCGTATTGATCGCCCGGCCTTGATCGAGTGCACTCGGCCATCGCAGGTCGTGTCAAGCTGTAGTGCAAGCTTTTCTACTGTGGGGTTCCCGTGCTACAAAATGATCTGACGAACAGCCTGGCCTCGAATTCGCAGCACCTGGCCGGGTTTTATGCAGCTGGACATCATGCCGTTGGATGTTGTGCAGTTGGCAACGGCCTGCGCGCATGGTAGCCCGGCTTACTACGCATGCGGTGGTCATGACTTCGCCCGGTGCGCTCGAGCTCCAAGAATTGGAGCTGACGCCGCCCGGGCCTGACGATGTGGTCGTCGAGATCAGCTACAGCGGGATCAGCACCGGCACTGAACGATTGCTGTGGACGGGCCGCATGCCGGCATTCCCGGGCATGGGCTATCCGCTGGTTCCAGGCTATGAATCGGTCGGCCGTATTGTTGATGCCGGGCCCGAATCCGGCCGCGAAATCGGGCAGACCGTTTTTGTCCCCGGCGCGCGCTGCTTCGGTCCGGTCCACGGGTTATTCGGCGGCGCTGCCGCGCGATTGGTGCTGCCGGGTGCCCGAACACTGGCGGTTCAATCCAGCATTGGACCACAGGGCGTTCTACTGGCGCTGGCCGCAACCGCTTACAGCGCGGTGTGTTCGCCGGAAGGGGAGTTCAGACTGCCTGATCTGATCGTCGGTCACGGAGTGCTGGGTCGGTTGATTGCGCGCCTGACGCTGGCATTGGGCGGTGCTGCGCCCTCGGTATGGGAGATTGATCCGGCGCGGCGGGATTCGACCACGGGCTATCAGGTCACGGCGCCTGACCAGGATGAACGGCAGGATTACCGGGTGATTGTCGACGTCAGTGGTGCCGATGGCCTGCTGGATACGCTGATTGCTCGATTGGCACCGGGTGGCGAAATCGTGCTGGCTGGATTTTACCAACAGCCTGTTCAGTTCGATTTTCCGCCGGCATTCATGCGCCGGCTGCGGCTGCGGGTCGCGGCAGAATGGCAGCCCGAGCAGCTGGAAGCCGTGGCCGGGTTGATCCGCTCCGGCCAGCTATCGCTGGACAATCTGATCACGGATTGTTGTCCGGCCAATGAAGCCAGGTCGGCTTATGAGCAGGCGTTCAACAATCCAGCCAGTCTGAAGGTGATTCTGGACTGGTCTGCCTTCCACTAACTCAGCGTTCCCGGGTCGAATCAGAAGCCGGCGGGCCGCTCGATCCAGAACGTTCCACACATGCGATTTCGGTCTAAATTGATGCATATCAAATGCCCGGGCTCGCGATCGGTGTATTAATAGTCTATTCCTCGGCGTATTGTCGGGAAAGCCCGCCGTGGGGCCGATTCGCGGAACCGTCCGAACAGGGCATTTGAGAGGAGCTAAGGAGTAGCACTATGGACAACCATGATCACAAGCAGTCGATATCCGGCATGAGCGAGAAGGAGGCCAAGGAGTTCCACAAAATCTTTGTGGTCAGCTTTATTGCGTTTACCTTGATCGCAATTGTTGCCCACATTTTGGCCTGGCAATGGCGGCCCTGGATTCCAGGTCCTGAGGGTTACGCGATGATTGATTCCGCGAGCTCGGCTGTCAGTTCTTTTATTTCATCAATAAGCTAGGAGAAATCATATGTGGCGTATTTGGCTTTTATTTGATCCTCGGAGAGTGCTTGTTGCACTGTTCACATTCTTGTTCGTTCTGGCACTGGTGATTCACTTTGTACTGCTGAGCACCGATCGCTTCAACTGGCTGGAAGGGCCTTCCGGCGCTGCCAGTGAGCAAACCATGAGTGCCGTCACGCAGCCCTACAGCGAAGAAACCGCTCAAGATCATTGGGCGTAGTGTCTCCGTTCGGCGGGGAGGACGGCTCCCCGCTTGATCGGTCAACAATGAACACGTTTATTGAGGTGCAGTCATGTCGATGCTGAGTTACGAGAAAAAATATCGCGTGCGTGGCGGCACTCTGTTGGGCGGCGACCTGTTTGATTTCTGGGTTGGTCCGTTCTACGTCGGTTTCTTTGGCGTCACCACGATATTTTTTGCCGTTGTCGGCACCTTGATGCTGGTTTACGGCGCAGCGATTGGTCCGACCTGGAATCTATGGCAGATCAACATTGCGCCGCCGGACTTGAGTTACGGACTTGGCCTTGCACCCCTCAAAGAGGGCGGCATCTGGCAGATCGTGACCGTGTGTGCGATCGGCGCATTCGTGTCCTGGGCACTGCGTGAGGTTGAAATCTGTCGCAAGCTGGGTATGGGCTATCACGTGCCGATTGCGTTCAGTGCTGCCATCGCAGCCTACATCACGCTTGTGGTGGTTCGCCCGGTGCTGATGGGCGCCTGGGGCCACGGATTTCCGTACGGCATTCTCAGTCATCTGGACTGGGTATCAAACGTCGGCTATCAATACCTGCACTTTCACTACAACCCTGCGCATATGTTGGCGGTGACGTTTTTCTTCACCACGACGTTTGCTCTGGCGCTGCATGGCGGTGCCGTTCTGTCGGTGTTGAATCCCGGTGAAGACAAGCCGGTGGGTACGGCCGAACACATCAATAGTTTTTTCCGCGATATCCAGGGCTATTCCATCGGCGAGCTCGGGATTCATCGACTGGGTCTGTTTCTTGCCATTGCGGCAGGTTTGTTCAGCGCACTGTGTATTGTCATCAGCGGTCCTTTCTGGACACGTGGCTGGCCTGAATGGTGGAACTGGTGGCTTGAGCTGCCGATCTGGTCCTAGGAGTCACCTCAATGATTGAGAACACCAATATTTTTACTCGTGCCCAGGTGCATGGCCCGGCCGATTACGGTACGCCATTGGCCAAAGGTGACTTTGACCGCATCGGTACGCCGATCAAATCCTATTGGATGGGCAAGATTGGCGATGCACAGATTGGCCCGATTTATCTCGGTGCTTTCGGCATCGCTTCGCTGCTTTGCGGGTTTATTGCAATCCAGATTATCGGCCTGAACATGTGGGCTTCGGTCGGATGGGATCCGATCGAATTCGTGCGTCAATTGCCGTGGCTGGCGTTGGAACCACCGCCACCGGAATACGGCCTGAGCCTGCCACCGCTGAACGAGGGTGGCTGGTGGCTGATGGCCGGCTTCTTCCTGACGGCCTCGATCTTCCTGTGGTGGATTCGCGTGTATCGACGCGCCCGCGCACACGGATTGGGCACGCACGTGGCCTGGGCATTCATGGCGGCAATCTGGCTGTACTTGGTGCTGGGCTTTATCCGCCCGATCGCAATGGGTAGCTGGAGTGAAGCCGTTCCATTTGGCATTTTCCCGCACCTGGACTGGACGGCCGCATTTTCGATTCGCTATGGCAATCTGTTCTACAACCCGTTCCATATGCTGTCGATTGCCTTCTTGTATGGCTCTGTGCTGTTGTTTGCAATGCACGGTGGCACGGTGATGGCGACCAGCCGGTTCGGTGCTGAACGCGAGATCGAGCAGGCCTTTGACCGCGGCACAGCATTCGAGCGCGGCGCATTGTTCTGGCGCTGGACGATGGGCTTCTGCGCCAATGCAGAATCCATTCACCGCTGGGCCTGGTGGTTCGCGGTATTGACGCCACTGACCGGTGGCATTGGAATATTGCTGACCGGCACCGTGGTTGAAAACTGGTACCTGTGGGGTATCCAGCATGGTCTGGTACCGCCGTATCCGAATTCCGGTGTGGTGGACCCGGCATCATTGCCAGTACCGGGAGGTGGGCAATGAAAATTGTATTCTGGTTCGGCGGCGTTGCCGCACTGATCCTGACGGGCTTCATGCTGTTTACGGCCGGTTGGGAACGCCCTCCGATTGAGTCGGCACAAACCGGCTTTCGTGGCACCGGCATGGTCGAAATCAACAACCCCCGTGTCGATCCACCGAGGCTGGAAGCCCAGTTGGCTCAGGTGCCTGATATGTCGCCGCTACCACCCGATACGCCCGGACCGAGCGCTGGAGATATCTACCAGAACGTTCAGGTACTGGGCGATCTGTCGGTGGTCCGCTTCAACCGCGTGATGCAATCCATGGCTTCATGGATTTACCCGGAACAGGGCTGCGCCGGTTGCCATAACCTGAACAACCTGGCCGATGACTCGAAGTATCAATACCGGGTTGCACGCCGCATGATTCAGATGACGCAGACCGTCAACAGCCAGTGGGCCAGTCATGTGGGCGCTACCGGTGTCACCTGCTATACCTGCCACCGGGGCCAGGCAGTGCCGCAATACACCTGGTTCAATGCTGATCCGGCCAATACCGCTGCCGACGGGTTGACCGGCTGGCGAAACGGCCAAAACAGGGCCACCGAGCAGGTGGGTTTGACGTCCATGCCGGAAGACCCGTTTACCGAACAGCTCGAAGATTCCGGTCAGATCCGCGTGATCGGGGATACGGCATTGCCGATGCCCGGTGAGGTCGGTACCAGCATTCAGACAACCGAACAAACCTATGCACTGATGATGCACATGTCGACTTCGCTGAATGTGACCTGCACCTATTGCCACAACAGCCGTAATTTTGGCAGTTGGGATCAGAGCACGCCACAGCGTGTCACGTCCTGGTATGGCATTCAAATGGCTCAGAATCTGAACACGGAATACGTAGCACCGCTGTCCAGCGAACTGCCGCCTCATCGACTCGGGCCAACCGGGGAAGGTCAGAAAATCAACTGTGAAACCTGTCACCAGGGGGTCAACAAACCGCTGGGTGGGTTACAGATGGCCGAGCAATATCCATCCCTGCTGGGACCCTCAGGCGGCACACAGGTATCGTCTCTGAGCGATCAGGATGTCGAAGCTGCACTGGCTGCAGTGGAGCTGAGCGATACCGAATAACCCGACCCTGTCCCCCGGGTATCCAATTTGGGATACCCCGCCTGGGCAGCCAGTCAGTGGCATCGAGATCGCATGACCGGAATTAAACCCTCAGCGACTTTGGCGTGCTGAGGGTTTTTTCTTGTCTGCGTGTTTTCAGGTTTCGGCGGTCTTCAAAAAACTACGATAGCGCTGCAGAAATTCATCCGGAATTTCGAAGTAGGGCAGTGCTCCGGTATCGAATTCACTGATCTGCCAGTTGCCTTTGTTTTCCACGGGTTGCTTGCGCGAGTAATCGTTGAAATCACCGCGCGTGCCGTGCGCCAACCAGACCGGCTGCTGCAGTTCAAGGTAGCTGGTCAGAATATCAGCGCTGAACAGATAACCTGAAATAAAGTGGAAAGGGGCATGTTCGGCACCTGGATGATTGCGCATTCTCAGCGAAGTTTGAAAAAACGACTCGTCGATATGCTTGCTGCCCCAGGTTTTCCGAAGAAAAAAACGGATGCTGACTTTACTGGTCAATAACTTGAACAACAGCGATCCAACCACCGGCAGCTTGAAAAACTTCAGTACGCCCGGGCGGCCACAATTCGCTTCCGGAGGGCCCTTGGTTTCGGCATAGCGCGCGAACCCGGTCGGGCTGACCAATGCCAGACTGCGTATCGCATCCGGTCGGCGCAGTGCGGCTTTGGCCAGAAATTCGCAGGATAACGACACCGCCAGCACGTCAAGGGCCTGGCGGTTGTTGTCCCGTTGAATCTGATCAATCAGCGCGATGATGGCATTGACCATCAAGTCCTGATCATAGGTTCGCTCGGAACGCTCCGAGTGGCCAAACCCGGGCAGATCAATCGCATAGGTCCGGCGACTCTGGCTGAACTGCTTGTACAACGGTTCGACTTCATGCGCTGAAGCCGAAGCATTGATGCTGTGGATCAGCAGCATAGGCGGTGCTGTCTGGTCACTGCTGCTGGATGCTTCCGGGCCGAGCACATAGAAGCTGACCAGGCCTGCTTGTTGGTCTTGAAGGCTGCGCCGTTGGCCGGGTAGAACCTCGGGCAGTCCGGTTTCGGAAGTGGTCATGCGAACAAACGCTCCGGGTTCCAGCGTCGGGCTGGAAGGCAAAGAATCAGCCTTGATGTTCGGGTAAGGATGTGATGGCAGGGTCAGCATCACGACGGCGGCTGCTGGACAGCGTGTCGCTTGAAGGCCGGCTAACCGCTGACGATTTGGAAGAGTTCAGGCTCCAGCGCCACAGGGTTTCTGCGGGAATCGGAAGAATCATGAACCAGTGCTCGATCACAGCCAGAGCCAGCAGTGATGCCAGCAGAATGAAGCCCACTTCAGAAAATGAAGCGGCTTCGGCGTTCATCGCCTGCTGCGTCAGCAGTACCGTGATGATCGTTCCGGCAGTGACTGAAAAAGGGAACAGCAGATTCATCGGTGCTTGACGGAAATAGGTGGTCAGATATTGCAGGCGCTTGGGAATGAATTCGATATTCAGATTGCGTACGCCAAGAAACACGTTGAGTTTTGCGCTGACGTGCATCAGCCATAGAAGAATAAAGCTCCAGAGCCCGACCTGATTGGGCTGGTCCCAGGTCAGCCAGGCCATCAGGATCACGGTAACGATGATGGCCAGCTCGTGATACAGCCCCGTCGAGGCTGCATAGACAAATCGCATCCAGCCGCTACAGGACGCCGGACAGGGTGCCTTTCTGGGTCCTGTGACGATGCCCATGTAGTAACTCATGGTGTGCCAGCCCCAGATCAGCAATCCACAGCTGAAGGACACAAATGCAGAGGACACAGTGGTGGACGCCGCGCTGGTCCAGAGCCCATACAGCGCTGCGGCAAGCACCAGCGTTGCTGCCAGCATGCTCCATCGAAACGTATGCACAGGTCGAGCGTTCAGGTAAAAAATGATGCCGGTGCTGAACCACCAGAGAAACGTGGAGAAGACAATCGCCGTTAGCATCAGCTGCATGCTGAGGACTCGAAGTAGCGGTCTGAACGATTGGCTAGCGACGGCCCACCGGACAATGGATGTGCGCACAGCGGATGGCCAGAACATGAATGAAAACAAACGAAGGTCAGACCCATCGCTGCAATTCCTGCCTGCCGGCTATTGTGATTCATGCGCAAGGCGCGGGCCTGTTCTCAGGCTTCTTCGCTGGCCAGCATGGCGCGAAATGAGTCAATGTTGTCCGGGCCAAACGCTTTCAAGTCGATACGCTGCCCGGTTTGCGGATCTTCAAGCACCAGCGTGCCGCTGGGCTCGAGGTTCAGTACAAACGGATGCTCCGGTGCAATACCGTGCGCGTTGCGTGACCGCGCCATGCTGCGCAGCACGCCCCGGATGAAGCCTCCTTGTCCGGATTGCACGATATGCACCAGGCTTTCATCCTGGTCTGCATGCACCTCGAACACCTGCACACTGCCGTTGGGTCCATCTTCAAAGCGCAAGGCGCGCGAAATCAGCGACTGTTCATACTGAGGAATCTGTGCGGTTGGCTCCTGGCCCGACAAGCGGAAACCCAGCACCATGACGATGGTGAAAGAAAGCAAGAGACCCGCTGCGATCAATACGCCGGTTGGTACTACAACGCCATGATGATCAGGATGTTGAGTCTGCTCGTTCATCGCTGCATCAGGATGTGGCATTGGTTGGCATGCCGTGATCGAGCGCTTGCTTGTCCTGCTTGCTGATCGCTTCGCCCGGCTGGTCGTTGCTCAATGCCCGGCCCAGAGTCTCGGCCACCTGGTGTGGCTGTTGCAATGCGCGCATCATCGGCACGGGGCGCTTCAGACGTAACAACCGGACATTCGGCCACAGCATGCTGTACAGGAGCCGGTGGCCGGTGATGGTCAACTCGATGTCGCCGGTGCCATCCTTGAATGTTTTCAAATCGGCACTACTGACCTTGCTGAACGGCAGGTTGGTGAACGTCTCGAAAGCCAGGCCGGACTGTATGACAATGCGCTTGTTGGTGATGGTGTAGACCGACGTCCTGGCATATAACCAGGCAATCGAGGCCAGTATCAACAGTACACCCAGCGCCGGTGGGATCGACCAGGACATCGCCTTCAGAAGAGCAACCATGCCGCCATTGAAGAAGGCAGACAGGCCGACCCAGGCGACGATAAACAGGAAGTACAGCGCAATTCTGTCGAGCTGAAAAACACGTCGAGCGTAAGGTCGCCAGGTCGGCGAGTGCTGCCACAGCACGTGCTCGCCTTCGGGCAGCGGCTCGGGAAACGGTTTCAGTTCCTTGACGCGGATCGTTTCGCTCAAATCAAAGGCTCCTGCCGCGCCGAGTTTGCATACAGATGACCGCTGGAGAAGTACGCGGTAATCTTGTCTTCCTCCAGGCGGGTGACCTGTTCCATCGTTTCAGTGCGCGGTACATGGTGGAATTGATCGGCCGTGATCGAAACAACGCGGATCTGTCCCCTGCCGAACTTGACGCTGGCAAAGCCATACGGCAGCAGCACGTTCTGGCCTGATTCATCATGCTCACCGTGCGGCGTCAATTGAACCTCGAAGAACAGGACGCGATGCTCCGAGCGGTCGACCCAGAGATCGGTTACCGTGCCGGCGACCTGACCGTCTGCGGCGACGACCTGCATGCCGCGCGGATCGGGATCGTTATGTTCAATCATGAAGTCGGTTGCTATCCGCAGCGGCAGCACTTTGGGACGACCGTCAATCGCAAGGTCAGGCAGTGGATCACGCTGTGCGTAGCTGGCCGGCCCAACGCCGTCGAGCATGGGGTTGCCGGTGGGTTCCAGTGGCGAACCGGGTGCTGGCCGAGCGGGCTTGGTGCCGGGAATCTCGGCCATGATGGTTTCTTCGTGCGGTGCCAGGCGCGAACCCTGGCCCATCGGCAGTCTGAAGGTTTTCGGCGCTGGTGGCTTGGGCCAGCCGACGACATCCACCCGGGAGGAACGATCATTACGATCCGACTCCAGCGGATAGCCTTCGCGCTTGTCTTCACGACGAAGATAAATGATCAGTCCAGCAAAAAAGATCCAGAACGCATACAGCACCATCTGTGCGACGTTCATATATTCGGTAAATGCACCTATCGGCATGACGTTTCTCCTTTCAGCCGGTTCAACCCGGCATTTGGTCCAGACCAAACGATTGGTTCGGGGATGCTTGTTTGGATTCCCGACGCCACGGTTTGGCCAATGGTCCGGCAATGGCCAGTGTGACAAATAATATAATAATTTCAAGTTGGTAAACAAAACCGTAGGCTACGGCAGGGCCACTCAACGTAGCGCCAAGATAGCCCTGACTGGACAGGCTACTGACCAGATCACGCAATCCGCCGCCCAGCGCAACACCGCCACCAATCGCGGTTGCCTGCACGGCCCCCCAGGCGCCCAGCGACAGGCCATGATCACTTTGGCCCGCCATGTTCATCGCGGCCGTCAGCGTGCTGACAGCAAACATGCCACCACCAAACCCGATCAAGGCAGTCCCGATTCGGAACAGCAGCCCGGAGTCCAGTGGCGCAGCCAGCAACACCCCGGTGAAGGCGACGATGCCGATTATCAAGCCCAGCGCGGCAAGTCGATGTGCGTCGCCACCACGACTGAGTCGCCGAGCGGCGAGGGCAAATGCGCATAACGCACCGCCAGCCAGCAACGCGGTCAGAAATGTCGTGGCACTCACGTCGAGCCCCAACACTTCTGCGCCATACGGCTCGAGCAGAATGTCCTGCATGCTGAACCCGATACTGCCAAGCCCGACCACGACCAGGAATCGACGCATACCCGGTTGTTGAACCAGTTGCTGCCAGGCCGCACGGAAACTGGGCCGTTGGCGCTTGGTTTCGTTCGCAGCGGGTCGACGTGGTTCCTGTTTCCACAGCGCGAGACAGTTCAGAATCATCGTGGCCAGCGCCGCACCCTGAATGACGCGGATCAGTCGCACCTGGTCAAAATTGGCCAGTGCCAGTGAAAAAATCAGCGCACTGAAGACCATGCCAAGCAACAACATCACGTACAGCAGGGCAATGACCCGTGGGCGGGTCTGTGCCGGTGCCAGGTCTCCGGCAAGAGCCAGACCGGCAGTTTGTGCAGTATGCATGCCGGCACCGGTCAGCAAAAAGGCCAGCGCAGCGCCGGTAACGCCGATCCAGACCGGGCCCTGACCGTCGCCGGACAGCACCAGTAAAGCGAACGGCATGATGGCCAGGCCGCCAAACTGCATCAGCGTGCCGAACCAGATAAACGGTACGCGGCGCCAGCCAAGCACGGAGCGGTATACATCAGAGCGAAAACCGATCAATGCGCGCAGTGGGGCAAACACGAGCGGCAGAGAAATCATCAGCGCTATGAGCCAGGCGGATACGCCCAACTCGACGATCATGACGCGATTCAGTGTGCCGGTCAGCAACACGACGGCCATGCCAACCGAAACCTGGAACAGGGATAATCGCAACAATCGGCCCAGCGGCAGTTGATCACTGGCCGCATCGGCGAACGGCAGCAGTTCAGGACCGAAACGGGTCCATGCCGATGCTATGGTTGATTGCTTGGATTTCATTGTCGCGGTGCTGCTGGTGAATCGATGTTCGATTCCGATTCCCCACCTATTCCTTTTTAAGGAGTATAGAGTAGCAGTGCGGCGGTGTTTGCCGCATTGATCCAGGTCAATTCCGGTGCGCAAATGAGAAACTACAATGAACCTGGCTCAGTGCAAGCAGCTTGAGCTTGAAAACATGCCGCCGACCTGGAAGGCGATGATGCGCTTGATCGGAGTTTGCGTTAGGAATGGGTAATTGATCATGTCAGGCCGACCGGGCGTGGCATCCAGCATTTCAACTCGAGCCTGTGATCGCATTGTTCTGCATCCGCTATCCGGTCCGATCCCTTCTATCCACTGTTACGATGCGAATCCTGCAGACCGTATCCAGGCCTAAATGACACAAGCCATGTCGCCGAAATCCGTTGTTGAACTGCTCAAGCCTGTGACCTGGTTCGCGCCGATGTGGGCTTACGGCTGCGGCATCGTTTCGGCAGGCGTTTCTTTACAGGATCGCTGGTTGTTTGCCCTGGGCGGGATCGTGCTGGCCGGGCCGCTGGTTTGCGGCACAAGCCAGGCCATCAATGATTGGTTCGATCGTCATGTGGATGCCATCAACGAACCCAACCGGCCGATTCCATCGGGTCGGATCCCGGGCCGATGGGGGCTGTATATCAGCCTGATCGGCTGTGCCTTGTCGCTGCTGGTGGCCGCGCTGCTTGGGATCTGGGTGTTGATTGCAACTTCGATTGGGCTGGTGCTGGCCTGGATGTACAGCATGCCGCCGTTTCGACTCAAGCAGAATGGCTGGTGGGGCAATACGGCCGTCGGGATCAGCTACGAGGGCCTTGCCTGGTTTACCGGTGCTGCGGCCATGCTGTCTGCGCTGCCCGGTGAATCGATCCTGCTGTTGGCCCTGTTGTATAGCCTGGGAGCGCACGGCATCATGACACTGAACGATTTCAAGGCGGTCGAAGGTGACCAACAGATGGGCGTGGCCTCGCTACCGGTCCAGCTCGGGGTCGAGCGTGCTGCCCGCCTGGCCTGCGTCGTGATGATCGTCCCTCAGCTGGTCGTCATTGCCTTGTTGCTCGGTTGGGACCGTCCGTACCATGCCATCGCGGTTGTCACCCTGTTGGCCGTGCAGATGATGCTGATGATGAACTGGATTGAAAAGCCCAGAGATCGTGCCCCCTGGTACAACGCCACAGGTACATCGCTGTACGTGATCGGCATGCTGGTATCGGCCTTCGCCGTGCGCGGTTTGAGTTGAATGAACACGACCATTGGATCGCTTGCGGTTGCAACAACCCGGGTGTATCGTTTGAATACGAATTAAAGGATCACTATGCAGTCAGAAACACAGCAGCACTCGTCTGAAGTCGAGCATTTTGATGTTGTCGTGGTCGGCGGTGGACCGGCTGGCGCTACCGCAGCCCGGGAACTGGCCCAGCAGGGCCGATCGGTTCTGCTGCTGGATCGTGGCGGGCGCATCAAGCCCTGCGGTGGTGCCGTGCCCCCGATTCTCCTGAAAGAATTCGAGGTGCCAGAAACACAGCTGGTGGCGCGGGCTCATTGTGCCCGCATGATCTCGCCCAAATCCACGCCGGTCGATATGCCGATCAATGGTTTTGTCGGCATGGTCGATCGCGAACATTTCGATGAATGGTTGCGCGAACGCGCTGATCAGGCCGGCGCCGTGCGCCGCACCGGTGTATTCAAGAAGCTCGAGCATGATCCGGACGGCCAGCCTGTTGTTCTGATTGGCGCCAGCGCTCACGATGGCGCCGGTGCTGAATTACAGCGCGTGACGACCCGGCTCGTGATTGGTGCCGATGGCGCGCGCTCCGAGGTAGCCAGGCAGTCTATCCCGGGTGCTGAAGACATTCCGTTTGTTGCCGCGTACCACGAAATCGTCCGCTCGCCAGAGCAGGGCGACCATGAGTTTGACGGTCAACGTTGTGACGTGTATTACCAGGGCGAGCTTTCGCCCGATTTCTATGCCTGGATCTTCCCGCACGGCGACTGCACCAGCGTCGGCGTCGGCACGGCCAACAAGGGCTTTTCAATGCGCGCAGCAATTACCAAGTTGCGTGAGCGTACCGGCATGGCCGACAATGAAACCATCCGGCGGGAAGGCGCGCCGATCCCGCTGAAGACGCTGAAGCGCTGGGACAACGGCCGCGACGTGCTGCTGGCTGGCGATGCGGCCGGGGCCGTGGCACCGGCGTCCGGAGAAGGCATCTACTACGCCATGCTCACCGGTCGCCTCGCTGCAGAAGCCGCCGAGGCGTTCTGCCGCACAGGCAATCCGCGCGCGCTGAAACAGTCACGCAAACGGTTCATGAAGGCACACGGCCGCGTTTTCTGGATCCTCGGCATCATGCAGCGTTTCTGGTACAACAGCGACAAGCGGCGCGAACGATTTGTCAGCATCTGTCGGGACCCTGATGTTCAGGAGTTGACCTGGGAGGCCTATATGCACAAACGGCTGGTCAAAGCCAAGCCGATGGCACACGTGCGTATCTTCTTCAAGGACATGGCACACCTGCTCGGCTTTGCGCCGGTGAAGTGAGCCCGGGCAAAGACAAATCCAGGTGGTCTCCAATTCATCTGGCAGCCATCGCGGCGGTCGTGGTTGCGGTGATGGGTTTTCTGGCAACCGATCTGGATGGTTGGTACCAGAACCTGATCAAGCCACCCTGGCAGCCGCCGGGCTGGCTGTTCGGGCCGGTCTGGACACTGATCTATGCGCTGGCTGCCCTGGCCGGCGCGCTGGCATGGCAAAACACCAAAGCATCGTCGGATCGCTACTGGATTCTCGGGCTGTTTGCGCTGAACGCGTTTCTGAACGTGTTCTGGAGCCTGCTGTTTTTTCGTTTGCATCGACCTGATTGGGCGTTGGCCGAAGTGTTTCTGCTCTGGCTGTCGATTGTTGCGCTGATCATTGGCCTGCGCGCCTATTCAAAAACGACGACGTGGTTGTTGTTGCCCTATCTGGGCTGGGTGACGTTTGCTGCTGCGCTGAATCTGGCCGTGGTTCAACTGAACCCGGAATTTTGATCGGTTGATGCGCACATCGATAGTTGCAGTGACACCGGTGGTTGAGATCATTGAGCGGTTGATGTTGCCGGCCTGGCCGACCGGATATCGCAGCCGTCAATTCGGGCAGCATCGGTCGTATCAAGTAGCCAGTGCACCGCATGGACAGCGGCCCTGAAATGCAGCAACCGGCCCAGGCTGCGCTGGATTGGTCGACCGAAGGCGCGGACTGGCCGCAGGCGGAATACAGCCGATTTGTTAGCGCGGCCGGCTTTCGCTGGCACATCCAGACCATGGGCCAGGGCCCGCCGCTGCTGCTGGTGCACGGTACTGGTGCTTCGACTCATTCATGGCGAAGTCTGATGCCGCTGTTGGCGAAGCATTACACCGTACTTGCCCCGGACCTGCCCGGCCATGCATTCAGCGAACGCATTCCCGGCAAGACACTGTCCTTGCCGAATATGGCCTCGGCGCTGGCAGCCTTGCTGGAACAGCTCGAATTCAAGCCCAGGCTGACCATTGGCCACTCGGCCGGCGTGGCCATATTGATTCGCTGCTGCCTGGATCAACGCATCAATCCCGAATCTGTGATCAGCCTGAACGGTGCACTGATGCCCTTTCGCGGCGCTGCAGGCGTATTGTTTCCACCGCTGGCCAAGCTGTTGTTCGTCAACCCGCTGGCCCCACGCCTGCTTGCGCGCAGCGCAGCCAATCGTGATCGGGTCATCCGGTTGATCCGTGGCACTGGATCCGAGCTCGACAGCCAGGGCATTGATCTGTATGCGCGCCTGTTTTCCAATTCGGCACACGTGGCTGCAACGCTCGGCATGATGGCGAATTGGGATCTGCACCGATTCAGGCGCGAACTGCCCCGGTTCGAGCATCCGCTGGAGCTGATCAGCGCAGCGCGTGATCTTGCAGTACCACCCGGTGATGCACAGCGCATCCAGCGCCTGCTGCCACAGGCTCAGCTTCACGCACTGCCCGGGCTGGGCCATCTGGCCCATGAAGAAGATGCTCAGGCGGTGCTGGCCGCAATCCTTTCGTGTTCATCGGTACTTGCCGTCGCTGATGAACCTCACGCCGGTAGTCAGCAGGACAACGCACGATGACGGACTGGATCGAACGTGGCCATTTCATCGACTGGATTCTGGTCCTGATCGTGCTCGAGGCGCTACTCATCGGGCTGCTGGTCAAGCTGCATCGAGTCCGGCTTGGCCTGATGACTACAGGCTTGAATCTGCTAGCCGGTGCCAGCCTGCTGTTGGTCATGCGTTCGGTCGTTTATGAACAGCCCTGGTACATGATTCTGGCCTGGCTGACAGTGGCCCTGTTGGCGCACAGCGCGGATGTGCTGATGCGTGCCCGGGCCGCGCACGAGCGCGAACAGCGCATGGTATCGCCCAGATCCAAATCCTGATCCAGGCACGCATTCATCTGTGCCTCAGCGTTGATTGCGATCAGCATCGCCTGATTGATCGGTAGCCGCAGGGTTTTCGTCGTCTTTGAGCGCCTTGTTGACGTCAAGCAGTTGCCAGATTCCCAGCCCAAGCACAGCACCGAGCACCAAAATTAATTCCAGAAAAATGACCTGCATCAAATACCTCCCGGGCGTAGCCGTTTATGGTAAATGCCAATGGTATAAGTCGAGCAAATGAAACTCGTTTGCATTTAAAATACTACATGCAAGACGACTGGGCCTAACATCCCATTCACTGGACAGTTGGCGCTCTATCCAACGACACATTATTTGGCTGGCGTCACGTTGGCCCAGCCTGAATCATTAGCTTGAAGGCCAAAATCTGTAGTCGAGCTTACGGGGCTGGGTAATGTAAGAATACGGCCGCATCGGTAATTCTGATTGTTCTGACATGCCTGATCAAATTTCAGCAAGGAGAAATATTCTTGAGTACTCATCTAGGTTCAACCACTCAACCCGTTTCAATTGAACACCATCCAAAGTCCCGGCTTCATCGCGGAATTGCACTGGCACTTTTTGGAACATTGGCCATGGGTTCAAGCCTTTTTTCCATGGCATGGGCGCAGGACGATGAGGCCGACGCCGACACAGAAATTGCAACCGAGGGAGAATCGGCCCTGGAGTTGGACAACATCATTGTGACCGCCCGACGCATCGAAGAAGTCGAGTCGACCGTCCCGCTGTCCATCCGCGTCATTGATGAAGAGCAGATTCTTCGTCAGGGCGTGACAACAATCGAGGACGTTGCGCGCCTGACACCCGGCGTCACGTTTGATATCGGTGGTTTCCCGAATGACACGCGTCCGGCCGTGCGCGGCATGCAGGCGGAACGTGGCCGACCGAGTGTGGCCATCATGATCGACGGGCTCGACCTGTCCGGCGAAAACCTGGCAATTTCGGGCGGTGGGGCCGGGGTCGTTTCCGACCTGGTTGACCTCGAGCGAATTGAAATCGTCAAGGGCCCGCAAACGACCTTGTATGGCCGAAATGCGTTTGCCGGTGCCATCAATTACATCACCAAGAAGCCAACCGATTACTTTGAAGGCCGGCTTGAATTGGAAGGCGCCGAATTCGGCCAGCGCCGTGCGGCCGGAATGTTGAGTGGCCCGATCGTCGACGGCCTGTTGTCGTACCGCATCAATGCAGCCGTTCGCGAGAGCGACGGATTCTGGACCAATCCGGTCAACGGTGGTCCGTTGGGGGCTGAAGAGTTTCAGGGTTTTGCCGGTGCACTGCGGTTGACGCCCGGCACGAATTGGGATATCAATCTGCGTTATCAAGTCAGTTCGACCGAGAATTCCGATTATCCAACCGCGCAGCTTCCGGCCAATACCCGCCTGCCGGTTCCAGACGGCACCTTTACAGCCGGGCCGCCGGGATCACCGTCGCTGCCTTGTCCGGCTGACCTGACCGGCCAGCCACCGCCCGTGTTTCAGGCCTGTACCCGCGGTACTTATGTGGGCGCGATTCGGGCTGATATCGATGATGTCCAAATGGGCTTCAATGAACTGACCGGTGAACCGCCGGCGGGTCTGGAGCTTGATCAGCAGATCTTTTCGACCGACGTGAAGTGGGATACCGATTTCGGCACGCTGCGCTATACGTTTGGCTGGGTTGATGACGAAAGCGCGATCGAGGCCGACGGCGATTTCACCAATTTCGATGGTCCGCCAGGATTCGTGTTTTCACTGTCGGCGTTCCAGATCCTCGACTACGAGGACGAGCGCATGGACCACAATCTGTTCTGGAATCATTCGGTCGGCAATTTCGATTTTCTGGTTGGCGCGCAATACCTTGAAGAAGACTCGGTGCTGGTCAACAGTTCCAGCTTCTGGGTGCGAAATCCGGAATCACCGCTGGGCGGTCCGCCGTTTTTTCTGAGGACACAGCAGACCGAAACCGCGTTCCCGGTTCGCATCTCTCGTGACACTGAGTACAGCGCCGTATTCGGCAAGTTGACCTGGCGGATCACCGATGCGGTGCGCTTGGGCCTGGAGACACGCTACAACTCTGAAGAGATCGATTTTGATGTGCCGGGCTGGCGTCTGCAGGATATTTCGCTGCGTGGACTGTCGCCGGTATGTCTGCCGGGTATCGAGCAGGGTGCGATCTTCATGGGCGTTCCCGGACCCGATGTGCCGCCACCGGGCACCGTGCAGGCATGCCCGCAGTCGGCCAGCCTGTCCTACGACGAATGGACACCGCGAGTCACGATCGACTGGGCGCTGAACGATAATCTGTTGCTGTACGGCAACGTTGCGCGCGGCTTCAAGCCGGGTGGCTTCAACGTCAACGAATTGATCGATTTCGAGGGCCAGGACTACCAGCCCGAGTTTGTCGACGCCTATGAAATCGGTTTCAAGAGCTTCTGGCAGGATATTGATCTGGTTGTTGACGCTGCGTTGTTCTACAACGACTACACCGATCAGCAGATTGGTGTGCAGCTCAACCAGTCCGGTGCCGGCGATACCATCGTTGCCGTACCGGGCATCACCAACGCCGGTGAAGTGGAATCGAAAGGCTTCGAGATTGCCGCAGACTGGTTTCCGACCGATCGCCTGAACCTGAATGTTGCCTATGCTTACACCGACGCCACGTTCGGAGACTACGTTCAGGGTCCCAGCCCAACGGCAGGTCCCGATTCATTTGCCGCCTGCGGTGTGCCGGACGGGCAGACCTCGTCACCCCAGATTCGGGCCGAAGCGGGCAATGCCTGTGCCGATTTCTCGGGCAACCGCGTCGCCAAGAATCCTAAGCATTCACTCAACTTCGGTGCCTTGTATCGCGCGCCGCTATTCAGTACTCGACACACCTGGTTTGTTGAGGTCTTGGGCCAATATCGCTCGAAGCGTTTCCTCAGTGAGGACAACCTGGCCTTCATGCCGAGCTATACCAACTACGACTTGCAGGCAGGTCTCGAATTCGATCGGCTCAGCGTGATCGGCTTCATTACCAATCTGACCGACGATGACACCATCCGCAGTGCACAGCGCAACGTGGATCCGGGTCGTCCGGAAGGCTTTGCGCCAGGTCGAGCCGTCATTGCCTATCTGCCGGAGCCGCGCGTAGCCGGTGTCCGTATGATCTATCGCTTTGGCGCCGGTCGATAACCGGAAGAGTATTGGCCAAGGTCGGTTCAGTCGTGTATCCGTATGAGGGTAAGCCTGCACGCAGCCCGTGCTGTGTGCAGGCGTTCGACTTGATTTGTGCCGATGGCTGTACTAGATTGAAGCACTGTTTTCGGGGAGTTCCCCTCTGATGTTCAAAACCATTGGTGTCATGTTCTGGACGCTCCGGATCGCACTGCCCAAAGTTGCAGTGGGCTGGATGTTTGCCCTGCTGACGATTGACTTCAATCGCGTGGCGATCTTTGAACTGGGCATCGCCGCGATTGTGGTCACGGCATTGTTGTCGATTCACTATTTCATGGCGCCATTCCAGGTCGTTGTGGGTCGCATTGCCGATACCATGCCGATTCTTGGCTATCGGCGCACGCCGTATCTGCTGATGGGCAGCATCATGGCCAGCCTGTTGTTCCTGGCCCTGCCAACGATTGCCATGGGTATGGGCGAAGGGTCGGCGCTGTCGATGCTGGCTGCAATATTGTTGTTTACCCTGTTTGGCCTGTCGATGGCCGTCATTGCAGACACCTACCACTCGCTGATTGCCGAGGTCACCACGCCCGAAACGCGCGGCATGGTGATTTCCGTCGTCTGGGTGGTAATGATCATGAGCACCATCATGGCGACCGTCGTCATGAATATCGTGCGTCCGGAGTTCACGCCGGAAGCGATGCAGAATCTGTACAACCTGACGCCGCTGATTGTTATCGGTAGCACCCTGCTGGGCGTTCTCGGCATCGAACGGCGCATGAACCCTGAGCAGCTCGAAGAGGCAAGACTCAAGGCCCGAGCCCTGGCGCCCCCCGGAAACCCGCTCGCTTCAGCGCTGACGCTGCTGCGGCAAAATCCTCATACCCGGGCGTTCTTTGCGTTCATTTTTTTAGCCATCTTCTCGATTTTTCTGCAGGAAAATATCGTGGAGGTATTCGGCGCAGAAGTCTTTTCAATGACGATCACCGAAACCTCGACGCTGCAGCGCTTCTGGGCTGGTGGCGTTTTGATCGGCATGATCCTGACCGGCGTGCTCAGCGCGGTGTTGAAGGTTTCGCGCAAGCGGCTGGTCATTGTCGGCGTGTGCGGTGCAGCCATTGCATTCATGACGCTGGCCCTGTCTTCATTGCTGGTCATTCAACCGGTGCTCAAGCCGAGCCTGATGGTGATGGGCCTGTTCATCGGCATGTTCAATGTCGGCGCGCTGGCGCTGATGATGGAAATGACCGTTCCGAACGCCACCGGCCTGTATATGGGCCTGTGGGGCACGGCCCAGGCGCTGGGCATGGGTGTGTCGTCATTCGCCAGCGGCGCGCTGCACACCCTGTTGATCGACAGCGGCCTGTTGAGCCCTCGATTCGCCTACTTTGGCATTTTTGTGCTGGAAGCGGTCGGGCTGGTTCTGGCCGGCTACATTCTTTACAGGATCAGCTTGAGCCAGTTTGCGGCCAATGCCAGCCAAATGGCCAAACAGGCTTCGGATGCAGAAGCACCGCTGACGGCCGGCAGCACATCGGGGTCATGATGTCAGGTTCATGCAGGCGCATCGATGCCCATTGCTTCCGGCCTGTCTTGATCCTTCCTCATTCTTCCTGGCTTTGAAGATGGGCACCACTGGCGGGTTGGACTTCAGTTTCGATCGGCGCGTGGTGTCCGACTACGATTCGCTGCGTGGCCATCCACCGGAGGTCGCGCGCGAGATTGGCCAGGCGATTGCAGCGCAGATGCCGTCTTCGGCCCGAGTGCTTGAACTGGGTGTTGGCACGGGTCGAATCGCGGTGCCGGTTGCACAAGCCGGCTGTCAAGTGGTTGGCATGGATGTATCCGCCGAAATGCTGGGCGAGCTGGCCGCGCGTATCCGGCAGCACACGCTGGATGATATTGAACTGGTTCAGGCCGACATTACGGCACCGCCCTTTATCGACCGCGGTTTTGATGGCGCCATGGCGGTGCATGTGCTGCACCTGGTCTCGAGCTGGGCCGAGGTGCTCGATCAGGTCCGTCGAATGGTACGTCCTGGCGGCGTGCTGGTGCTGGGTCGGGACTGGGTTGATCCGGAGTCGTTTTCGGGCAGGATACGGACCGCGTTCCGCAAGACCGTGGTCGAAGTCGGCACTGAAATGCTGCCGCCCGGTGCGAGTGCCGCGGCCGCGCCGAGCGGCGGTGCAGCCATTGTCAAGACGCTGGTGCAGCAGGGTGCTGTACCCACGGGTGAGGGTGAGTTGGTGGCTGCCGAATGGACCACGGAACTGAGTCCGCGACAGGTGCTGGACGGCATCCGTTCGCGCGACGACGCCGAAAGCTGGGTGCTGCCTGATGATGTACTGACAGAAACCATGCAGCGGCTGGATGCGCTGGCTCAACAGGAATGGCCCGATCTGGATCAACCGCTGCCCGTATTGAGGCGATTCATGCTCGGCTGTTTCCGCTATGAGGTTTGAGTACATGAGGCTTGCATCATGGAGCTAGCGCTGGAATTTTTCAGCCGCCTGTTGACGCAGTTTCAGTCGCCGGCACTGGCGTTTCTGATGGGCGGTATGCTGCTGGCGGCTTGCGGCAGCAAGTTGACCATTCCTGATTCAATCTACCGTTTCTGCGTATTCATGCTGCTGATGCGGATAGGTCTGGAAGGCGGCATGGCCATTCGCGAGGCCGATCTGAGCGCCATGATTCTGCCTGCCGTGATTTCGATCTTCCTGGGTTGTGCGATTGTAATTGTCGGCCGCCTGACCCTGGCAAGACTGCCCGGCGTCAACACCGAGGACGGTATTGCCACGGCCGGTTTGTTTGGTGCGGTCAGCGCATCCACGCTAGCCGTCGCCATGGCCCTGCTGGAAGAACAGGACGTGTTCTACGAGGCCTGGGTGCCTGCCTTGTATCCGTTCATGGATATCCCGGCGTTGATCATCGCCATCCTGCTGGCCAATATCTACCTGGCCAAACAGAAAGGCAGCAAGCGTGAGAAAGTCCAGGTCAAATCGATTATCACCGACAGCCTTAGGAGCGCTGCATTATCAGCCTTGTTGCTGGGCCTGCTGCTGGGCCTGCTGACCCACCCCGAACGCGTATTCGAAAGCTTCTACGACCCGCTGTTTCGCGGCTTTTTGTCGGTATTGATGTTGACCATGGGCATGGAAGCCTGGACTCGCCTGAGCGAGATGAAGCGCGTCGCACACTGGTACATCGTGTATGGCGCAATTGCGCCGCTGATGCATGGCCTGTTGGCCTTTGGCCTTGGGTATATTGCCCATGAGTTGACCGGATTCAGTCCGGGTGGCGTAATTCTTCTTGCGGTCATTGCGGGCTCGAGTTCGGATATTTCAGGACCGCCAACGTTGCGCGCGGCGATCCCGTCGGCCAATCCATCGGCTTATATCGGCTCATCGACCAGTGTCGGCACGCCGGTCGCTATTGTCATTGGCGTACCGCTCTACATTGCGCTGGCCGATGCCGTCTTCGGCCTGTAGCACCTGTCGTGCTGCCAGCCCTGCCGATGCCGTATTCACAATACTCAGCCGTATGCTACTGAGGTAACACCATGGATCACTTCAAAGCAACCAAAGTCGTCATCATCACCGAACAGATGATTCTCGATCAGGTCGCGCACTTGATCGAGAACGCCGGAGCCCGTGGCTATACGGTGACGCCGGCCGGTGGCAAGGGCAGTCGCGGCGTACGTTCAACCGGCCGTGCCGCCGTCATCGACGGGTTCAGCAACGTCAAGATCGAAGTCATCACCGGCAGCAAGGAAGCGGCCAACCGCATTGCCGATGAGGTCACCGAGCGGTTTTTCGATCACTACTCCGGCATTACCTACCTGGAAGAGGTGGAAATTCTCCGGCAGGACAAGTTTGCCTTGTTAATCCAGTCCTGAGTCCTGCCCGGACTCATCTTGCGTCTCGTCGGACTGATCGGGCTTGCGCTTTTTCAGGCTGCCAATCAGCAGCGTGGCAATCAACATCAGCAGCTCGTCAATAAACGGCAGCGGATCGGCGATGAACAGGTTGATACCCAACAGGCCAGCAGCAATCATCAGCAGCGTTGGGAACCGGCGTTTTTCGAGAAATTTCTTGACCGGTTTTAGAATCATGCGTTCACGCTCCTGCTGAAAGAACAATGGTTCTAGAATAGTCCAAATGAACGTCCACTTGATGACCCGTGTCTAATGTTTCAAATCTACCGAGGCCTTTCGTTCGCATGAAATCACCGACGAGCAGAGCCACGATCTGGTTGCTGATCCTGTTGCTGGCTGCCTTCATGGCCGCCTGCCAGTCGGATCAGGCCCAGCGCATCGTGCTCAGTGAACAAGACCAGGCTGCCGCCATCGACAGCCTGTACCCCCGCTTTGACCTGGCGCATGCAGCGCCAATCGAACTGCAGCCTGAACTTCAGCAATTGATGGACGGTGTGCTTGATAATCTCGCGGCGCAGTTCCTGCCGGATGCTGCCGAGCGTCCGTTTACGTTGGTCGTGACCGCAGAGCCCGATGCCGATGCCGGCTGCATTGCAGGCGGGCGCCTGTTTGTTTCCAAAGGCCTGCTGTCCTGGATTGAAAATGCAGACGAGATGGCGGGCGTGCTGGCGATCGCCCTGCATCAATGTGCTGCTGCGAGCCAATCCTGGCGTCAGCGTGATCGCCAGCAACTGGTTGCATTTGAAGAAAACAGCGAATTGATGACGCGTTATATCGACTATCGCTTGAATGCCAATGCAAGCCTGTTCAATCAGGCCGTGCTGCGAGGCTGTGGATCGGCCGACTGTTCTAGCGTCGTGCAGCCGCTGCTCGAAGCGGCCGGTTACCAGCCCGCCGCACTGAGCACGCTGGCCGGGCAACTGCAGCAGGCCTGGCCGTTAGCGCCCTGGCTTGAACGCACGGGGATCGACGGGTCCATTGCGGCCAACGAAGAGAACCGCATTGATCCGGAATGGGCTCGATTGCTGATCGATCACTACAACAATCGCTTCGGCTATGAGCGATTCGCCGAAGTGCGTCGCCAGATCAGTCTTGGCGAACTCATCCTGGCCTATCGTGCCAGCCTGGATGCCATGCGCGAACTCGGGCGCACCTACGAGACTTCGTTGCTGCAGGCTGAACTGGATCTGCATAACCTGCACCCGTATTATTCAGAACGAATTTTTCGCCGCATCGAGGCCGATCATGGCGAGATCATTCACGGTGACTACTACTGGGGCTGGGCCCACGCGCAGCTGAAGCGACGTGACCAGGCCATCGAGATGCTGAACAACAGCATCGAGATTCTGCCCAAGGTCAGTGCGCATCATTTCCTCGGCCAGCAGTACATACTCGAGAACAATCTGGACCTGGCCGACCAGCATCTCAATCACGTGCTGGAAGCCGGGCCCAGTCACCCGTACTCGGCCGATGCAGAGATGTTCCTGGATATTGTTGACAAGCGCAGGCCATGAGCCTGCGCTTGCTGCAGCTGTCCGATTGCCATCTTTCGGCTGAACCGCACAAAGCCTATCGCGGCCAGTCCGCCGATCGGAATCTGGCGCGTTTTGCCGAGGCCGTGCGCGCGTTTTCACCTGACCAGTTAATGCTGACCGGCGATCTGTCGGAAGATGGGTCGTCCGAAAGCTATCGGCGCCTGATTGACTGGGTACAGCAGTTCGAGCTGCCGGTGGCGTGGTTGCCGGGCAACCATGACGACCGGAGCGTGATGCAGCCCATCATGGACCATGCCGGGTTCGAACCGGGGCCGATACTGGAGCTGCATGGCTGGCAGCTTGTGCTGCTGGATTCCGCCTGGCCGGGTCGGCCGGATGGCGAGCTGGATGCCGCACGGCTCAAGCCTCTAGCCCGGCTGGATCCGGACCAGCCGATTGCGGTGTTTGTGCACCACCATCCGGTGCCGGTCTCGGTCTGGATCGATCGCGTACCGCTGCGTCAGCCCGAACGGCTCTGGCAGGCGCTGGCAGGCCATCGCGGGTTGAAATTCGTCGCCTTCGGGCACGTTCACCAACGGTTTCGTCGCAGGATGGAACCGGCTCAAGACCAGTCGATCGAATGCCTTGCGGCACCGTCCACTGCGGTCAATAGTCTGCCGGATGTCGAGCGGTTCACGCCCGGGCCGTGTGGCCCGATGGCGCGTTGGTTCCTGCTGGAGCCGAATGGATGCTATCGGAGTGGATTGCTTTCACTGCCCAGGGCAAGCAGTCGCTGAGTAATCAGCGCTCAGAATTCCACCATTTCGAAGTCTTCTTTGCCGGCGCCACAGTCAGGACAAACCCAGGATTCGGGAATTTCGTCCCATTTGGTACCGGGTGCCAACCCGCTGTCCGGGTCGCCGGCCTGTTCGTCGTAGATCCAGCCGCACACGACGCACATCCATTTTTTGTACTCTGCACTTTCAGACATTCACTCGCTTCCGTTGAAATCAGGTCTCGAATTGTAGATGAACCATGACGCCCAGATGTTGAGATCGCAACGCCGACAGCGCGTCAACGGCCTGTATGCGATTACGCCGGCCCGTCTTACCGGCAATGCGCTGCTTGAGGCGGTCGAAGCGGTGGTTTCGAACGGTGCATCGTTGCTGCAATATCGCGCCAAACCGCAGGCCGATCCGCGCAGCGCTAAAGCCATCCAGGCACTATGCAAGCAATATTCAGCGCTGTTGTTCATCAATGATGATGTCGATCTGGCCGCGTCCATCGACGCGGACGGGGTTCATCTTGGGCGCAATGATGCCGGCATTGAGCAGGCCAGGGCCCGGTTGAATGCCGGGCAATTGATTGGCGTGTCCTGCTATAACGATCTGAACCGCGCCCGGGCGCTGGCCGAGCAGGGCGCGGATTACCTGGCCTTCGGAAGTATCTACCCATCGCCGACCAAGCCTGATGCCGTGCACTGTCCGCTCGAAGTCATCAGCCAGGCGGGCGCACTGCATACACCCATTGTCGCTATCGGCGGCATTACACTGCAGTCTGCGCCGGAGATCGTCGAAGCCGGTGCCGACAGCCTTGCGGTGATCACGGATGTATTCGAGGCCAGTGATCCAGGTGCTGTCGCCCGTGCGTATGCCGATTTTTTTATTGATCCAAATGAACGGCCAGATGTCGATTGATCAACTGTTTCTAGAAAAAGAGTAAGTGTTATGAGTCACAGCAGCGAGTTGTTTCTTCGAGCCCAGGCCCGAATACCGGGCGGCGTCAATTCGCCGGTCCGAGCCTTCAATGGCGTCGGCGGCGATCCGGTGTTCTTTCGCAGTGCGAAGGGCGCCTATCTGACCGACGTCGACGGCAAGGACTACATCGACTACATCGGGTCCTGGGGCCCGATGATCTGCGGGCACGCGCATCCCGAGATTATTCGGGCGGTGCAGGAAGCAGCCAGCCGCGGCTTGAGCTTCGGCGCGCCGAACCCGGATGAAGTCACCATGGCCGAAAAAATCTGTCAGCTCGTGCCAGGACTGGATCGCGTGCGCATGGTCAACTCCGGCACCGAGGCGGCCATGAGCGCGCTGCGCCTGGCGCGTGCAGCAACAGGCCGCAACCGATTCATCAAGTTCGAAGGCTGCTATCACGGCCACGCCGATAGTTTTCTGGTCAAGGCCGGCAGCGGCGCGCAGACCATGGGCGTGCCGACCTCGCCCGGTGTGCCGCCCGAACTGGCCGCGCTCACCCTGAACGCGCGCTTCAATGACCTGGATTCTGTCCAGGCCCTGTTCGAGCAGTATCCGGACGACATCGCCTGCGTTGCAGTTGAGCCGGTGGCCGGCAATATGAACTGCATCCCGCCGCGTCCGGGCTTTCTGGAGGGCTTACGTGAACTGTGCGATCAGTATGGTGCTGCGCTGCTGTTCGATGAAGTCATGACCGGCTTCCGCGTCGCGCTGGGCGGCGCCCAGGCGCTGTACAACGTTGAGCCGGACTTGAGCTGCTTCGGCAAGGTCATCGGCGCCGGCATGCCGGTCGGCGCGTTTGGCGGCAAGGTCGAATACATGCAGCAAATCGCGCCGGAAGGTCCGGTCTACCAGGCCGGCACGCTGTCCGGCAACCCGGTTGCCATGGCCGCCGGTCTGGCCAATCTTGAGCTGATCCAGCAGCCCGGCTTCTACGATGACTTGAGCCAGAAAACCCAAACCCTGGTCGAAGGTATCCAGCAGGCCGCTGATGCGGCCAACGTGCCGATGGCATCGGTTGCCGTCGGCGGCATGTTCGGCCTGTTCTTTACCGAGCTTGACCGGGTCGAGCACTTCGAGCAGGCCGCCGCCTGCGATATCGAGCGCTTCAAGCGCTTCTTCCACGGCATGCTGGACGCCGGCGTGTACCTGGCGCCATCGGCGTTCGAGGCCGGCTTCGTATCCAGCATGCACGGTGAAGAGGAGATTCAACAGACGATTGATGCTGCCAGTCGTGTGTTCGCTACACTTTAAACTCTACTCTTTACTGCCTTGTCTGAATCAGGCTAGGATAACGCTATGTATTTCGAAATCATTGGCTAG
>JGI12210J13797_10011388_pt1 | contig 36461 bp, 31 predicted proteins | sample ElkSlonscriptome_3_FD_13797 | JGI IMG/M metagenome (IMG submission 13797) | reverse complement strand
GGCAAATGTTGGATGGCGTTCGGTGTTCAATTCCGGGATCGCCGCGTCCATGGCGGGTTCGTCTGATACCGTTGGGGCATGAAGGGGCGACATTGCGTGGTTTCGAATTGCTGCTGATCGCCGAAGACCCGCCAGTACCGGACGAAAATGTGGGTTCCGGTATCGAAGAGACGACCCATTCGCGCCTTATTGGCAGCGCGCTGACCCCAACATTGCGACAACCAATCGCAAGGATCATTGCGAACGCAGAGACTATGCGCGCTCGCCTGGCCGGTCCGCTGAGAGCGGAATACAGCGAATATGCCGGACACATCGCTTCGGCCGGACAACACCTTTCAGCCATGCTGGACGATCTGGTCGATCTCGAAGTTGTCGAGGCGCCGGATTATTCGACTGCGCGCGAGCGCGTGGACCTGGTCGATGCTGCCAGGCGAGCGGCGGGTATACTGGGTGTGCGCGCACAGGCCCGCGGCATCGCGATCGTATTGCCTGAAAGCCATGTCGGTGGCGTCGTCGTCGGCGAATTTCGACGGGTGTTGCAGATACTGATCAACCTGATCGGCAACGCGATCGCCTATTCGCCCGAGAACAGCACGGTCGAACTCGATATCGCGCCAGCCCGATCGGGCTTCATCGCCCTATGCGTTCGGGACGAAGGGCCTGGCGTCGACCGCGACCAGGCCGCGCGCATCTTTGACAAATTCGAACGGTTAGGACGAGATAGCGACGGAAACGAGGCGGGCTCGGGCCTGGGCCTCTACATTTCGCGCAAACTCGCGCTCGTCATGGGCGGCGATCTGGAATGCGTTCCCGTCAACGACGACGATATGGGGAAAGCGGGTCAATCGGGAGGCGCGGTCTTCAGGCTGACCCTGCCGGCAGAGTGACGTCGCTCACGATGGCTATCGACCCGTTCGACCAAGGGAAAATCTATTGGTAAAAAAGGGGCGGCACCATGGCCGCCCCTTTCGTATATCAACGTTCGCCCAGTGGGACATAATCCCGTTGCGTCGGGCCAGTATAAAGTTGACGCGGGCGACCAATGACCTGGCCAGGATCTGAGATCATCTCGTTCCACTGCGCAACCCAGCCAACGGTGCGGGCAAGGGCAAAGAGTGCGGTGAACATCGTGGTCGGAAAGCCGATCGCCGAAAGAATTATACCGGAGTAGAAATCCACATTTGGAAACAGCTTCTTCTCGCGGAAATAGTCGTCGTTGAGCGCAATCTCTTCGAGTTGGAGCGCGGTTTCGAACACCGGATCCTGCACGTTGAGCGCTTCGAGCACTTCGCGAACAGTTTCCTGCATCACGGTCGCGCGCGGATCGTAGTTCTTGTAGACCCGGTGACCAAATCCCATCAGGCGGAAGGGGTCGTTCTTGTCCTTGGCCCGCTCGATGTAATGTGGGATCTTGTCGGGCGTTCCAATTTCGCGAAGCATGTTGAGCGCTGCCTCGTTCGCTCCGCCATGCGCCGGACCCCACAGGCACGCAATTCCGGCCGCGATGCAGGCAAACGGATTAGCGCCAGACGACCCGGCAAGCCGGACGGTCGATGTCGAGGCGTTCTGTTCGTGATCGGCGTGGAGAATAAAGATTCGGTCCATCGCGCGTTCGACGGCAGGCACGACTTCGTATTCCTCTGCCGGTACCCCAAAGGTCATGCGTAGGAAATTGCCGGTATAACTCAGCGAATTGTCCGGCTGCATCACCGGCTGACCAACCGAATACTTGTACGCTGCCGCAGCGATCGTGGGCATTTTCGCGATAAGGCGATGCGAGCTGATCTTGCGATGTTCGGGGTCCGAGATATCTGTGCTGTCATGATAGAAGGCCGACAGCGCCCCGACCACGCCGCACATGATCGCCATCGGATGAGCGTCGCGCCGGAAACCCTGATAGAACTGGCGAAGTTGATCGTGCAGCATGGTGTGCCGCGTGATCGTATAGGTGAAATCGTCGAGCTCTTCGGATTGCGGCAGTTCGCCATTGAGTAGCAGATAGGCGACTTCCATGAAGCTGGAATTCTCTGCCAGTTGCCCGATCGGATATCCGCGGTGCAGCAGAACGCCTTCGTTGCCGTCGATATAGGTCAGCGCGCTTTCGCAGCTTGCCGTCGATTTGTAGCCGGGATCGAAAGTGAAGGAACCGGTCTGGGCGTAGAGCTTGCGGATATCGAAGACATCCGGGCCGCAGCTACCTTCGAGAACGGGGAAATCGGTCGTCCCGCCACCCAGTTCGAGTTTCGCCTGCTTGTCTGACAAAGTTGAGCTCCTGCAATATTATGCGGCTGGCATTATTATTTACCCGGCCTGATCGTGAAGCCGCGCCAGGGATTCTTCCCGTCCGAGTAGGACCAGAACATCGAAAATGCCGGGCGAGGTCGTCGTCCCGGTAAGCGCAGCGCGCATCGGCTGTGCCAGCTTGCCAAGACCCAGTTCGAGCCTTTCCGCAAGCGATTTCGTAGTGGCTTCGAGCGCCTCGATTGTCCAGTCATTTTCAGCCGAAAGCGCGCTTACGATACTCGTCAAACGCGTGCGCGCCTCCTCGTCGAGCAGCTTCGCCGCTTTCTCCGTCATGGTCAGGGGACGGTTCGCGAACAGGAACCCGGCACCCTCGGCAAGATCGTCGAGATTTTTCGCCCGTGTCTTCAGAACCGGCATCGCGCTGGCGAGGAGTAATTCGTCGACTTCGGCTTCGATCCGCGTAGCGACCAGAGCGGCCAGTTCCGCGTCGCCGGTTTCGCGAATATAGTGGGCGTTCAGGTTTTCGAGCTTTTTCATGTCGAAACGCGAAGGGCTTTTGCCTACCCCGCCGAGATCGAACAGTGCGATCGCTTCCGCGCGCGTGATTTCCTCCCGGTCGCCATACCCCCATCCGAGCCGCAACAGGTAGTTGAACAAGGCATCCGGCAACACGCCCATTTCGTCCCGGTAGGCATCGACGCCCAGCGCACCGTGGCGCTTGGAGAGCTTCGCCCCGTCTGATCCGTGGATCAGGGGAATGTGCGCGTAAATCGGATCGGGCCAGCGCGCATCGCCGCTCTTCTGCGCGATCGCGTCCATCGCACGATAGATAGGCAATTGGCGGAACGCGTTGTTCAGGTGATCGTCGCCACGGATCACGTGAGTGACGCCCATGTCGTGATCGTCGACGACTGCCGCCAGCATGTAGGTCGGAGTGCCGTCGGCGCGCAGGATGATGTAGTCGTCGATTTCTGCATTTCGGACCGAAACCGCGCCTTGCACCGCATCCTCGATTGTTGCTTCGCCTTCTGTCGGAGTCTTGATCCGCACCGTGAACGGGGCGCCCTCGGGCGCTTCGGACGGGTCGCGGTCGCGCCACCGCCCATCGTAACGCATCGGCTGCTTCTTGGCGCGCTGTTCGGCGCGCATCGCCTCCAGTTCCTCGGGCGTGGCAAAACACTTGTAGGCGTGTCCGGCCTCGAGCATCGCTGCCGCGATTTCGGCGTGGCGGCCCGCCCGCTCGGACTGAAAGACCGGCTCGTCGTCGTAATCGAGGCCCATCCAGTTTAGACCGTCGAGGATCGCGTCAATCGCTTCCTGCGTGGAGCGCTTGGCGTCAGTATCCTCAATCCTTAGCAGCGCCTTTCCGCCGTGATGTCGTGAGAACAACCAGTTGAACAAGGCCGTACGGGCGCCGCCGATATGCAGAAAGCCGGTCGGCGAGGGCGCAAATCGGGTGACGACTTCGCTTGCCATGAAGGTATGATTCCTATTAGATCCAAACGACTTGATGGCCAAGCCCAAGGGGGATGCCGGGCCAATGGCCAACGTGCCATTCATTCCAATGGGCGAGGAGCCCGGTGGCGGTGTTCCGCCCGCGGCCGGCTCCAAATCTGGGTCCGATGCCGACAATCACAGGCGTCCGAAGCGCCTGTGGCAAAGCGGGGGGGCATTGTCCAGCGCCCCGGCTGCGTTCGGGGACGTCGTCGAGCGCTTCCTGGCCGATGCCGGTTTTGACCGCGCACCATGGCTCGCGGTGATTTTCGCCAGCGGAATGCTGGCCTGGTTCGCTCTGCGCAGCCCGGCCCAGTGGACGGCCTCGATCGGCGTCTGCGTTATAATTGCCTCGCTTGCGATGGGGGCGTGGCACGGTCGGCAGGATCGCGATCGCCTGCGTCACGCGGTCGTGGCCTGTTCGATTGTCTTCGCGGTCGGAATGGCCGTAATCTGGACCCGTTCGGAAACGGTCGGGGCAGAGTCGATCGAGCGACCGACGCTTTCCCGGGTCCAGGGCTTCGTGCTGTCGCGCGACGATCAGCCAGCCCTGGACCGGCTGAGATTGACGATGGCGGTTCGCGATGCCGAGGGCGCCGCAGGGCGCAAGATACGCGTCAACGTGCCGATCGGTACCGCCCGCGATGCGCTGACGCAGCATGACAAGGGCGCGCTTGCCGAGGGGGCGGTGGTTCGCATGAGAGTTCGGCTGATGCCGCCGGCAAGTCCGATGCTGCCGGGTGGCTATGATTTCGCTCGCGCTGCCTGGTTTCAGGGGCTCGCTGCAACTGGCAGCATCATCGGTCCGCTGGAGATCGTCGATCCCGCTCCGCAGGCGAGCGGCCTCGCGAACCTGCAGCGCACCCTGTCCACCCATGTTCGAAGCCGGGTCGAGGGGGCGCCCGGCACGATCGCGGCCGCCTTTGCCAGCGGCGATCGCGGAGCAATCAGCGAATCCGACGCATCGGCCATGCGCGATGCCGGCCTGACCCATCTGCTCGCGATCAGCGGTCTGCATGTCAGCGCCGTGATAGCGGCGGCTTATTTCGTAACGATCAAACTCCTGTCGCTGTGGCCCACGCTGGCGCTGAATATTCGTTTGCCGGTCATCGCTGCGAGCGTCGGAGCGTTGGCGGGGATTGGCTACACGTTGTTGACCGGAGCACAGGTTCCGACCGTGAGAAGTTGCGCCGCCGCGATGCTGGTGCTGATCGCAATGGCGATGGGGCGAGATGCCCTGTCGCTGCGAATGGTCGCCATTGCAGCGATATTCGTGCTCCTGCTATGGCCGGAAAGCGTGGTCGGGCCGAGCTTTCAGATGAGTTTTTCTGCCGTCCTGGCGATCGTTGCCCTTCATACGAGCAAACCGGTAAAGGCATTCCTCGCCGCGCGGGAGGAACCCTTTTACCGGCGCATTGGTCGAAACATTGCAATGCTGTTTCTGACCGGGCTGATCATCGAGATCGCACTCATGCCCGTGGTGATGTTCCATTTTCACCGGGCGGGGGTTTATGGCGCGTTCGCCAACATGTTCGCGATCCCGCTCGTCACGTTCGTCTCCATGCCCATGATCGCGGCCGGACTTGTGTTCGATGCGGTTGGTCTGGGCGCGCCAATGTGGTGGGTGGTCGAACGATCGCTCGAAATTCTGCTCGCGCTTGCGCATCTGACCGCCGCCCAGCCAGGTGCGGTTACTCTCATGCCGCAGATGAGTTGGCTTGCAATTGCGATGTTCGTTGTTGGCAGCCAGTGGCTGGCGCTGTGGAACGGCCCGGCCAGGGCATGGGGGGGAATTCCGATCCTCGCTGGCATGGCGATGGTATTCGTAACGCCAATCCCGGACGTCCTGATCGGACGCGAAGGGCGGCATGTCGGCATAAGTGTGGAAGGAGAAGACGGGGAAGGCCGGCGGCTCATATCTCTCCGAACCAGCCGATCATCATACTCCCGCGACAATCTGCTCGAACTCGCAAGCGTGCGGGCCGATCCGATCCCTTTGTCGCAATGGCCGGGCGCACGGTGCTCGCCTGAATTTTGCACGATGGTCCTCGTTCGCGGGGGACGCGCGTGGAGCCTGCTGCTCTCACGCAATCGCGTCTTCGTCGACGAACACGTCCTCGCCGATGCGTGCCGAGGGGCCGACATCGTCGTGGCCGACCGATACCTCCCGCAATCGTGTCAGCCACGCTGGCTCAAAGCAGACCGTGATCTTCTTTCGCGTACCGGGGGTCTCGCGATTAATCTCGATGAAGGGTCCGTCACGAGCGTCGCCGACAACCAGGGAGAGCATGGCTGGTGGCGTGGAGTGCGCGATTAGGCCAGCGTTATCGCGCATCGCCTGGCACCGTGACTTAACCGCCCCGTGCTGAACAAATGTCGATCATCTTGTCGGACACTCGCCGGGCGGCTCGAGCGGTCAGTGATAACGGCGAAGCAATCCGGCGAGCTTACCCTGCACCTGGACCTCGTCCGATCCGTAGACCTGTGCGCTATAGGACGCGTTCGCCGGATCGAGGCGTACTTTCGCGCCGTCCTTGTGCAAATACTTCAGCGTCGCTTCCTCACCGCGGACAAGCGCGACGACGATTTCACCATCACGCGCGCTGTCAGTGCGACGTACGAGGGCGAAATCACCATCGAAAATGCCCGCCTCGATCATCGAATCACCCGAAACTTCGAGCGCATAATGCTCCCCGGGGCCGAGCAGTGCTGCGGGCACCGGCAGCGAATTCTGACCCTCCAGCGCCTCGATCGGGGCACCAGCTGCGATCCGGCCATGAAGCGGTATTTCGATGACGTCGTTCGCCGGTTCGGGCGCGGTGTTCATGGTGTTCGAGACCGAGGCGGCCGTATTGTTCGCGGCCAGGGTGGAAAGCGGCGTGGGGGTCGAATCCTCGGGCTGACGAATGACTTCCAGCGCGCGCGCGCGGTTGGGCAGGCGACGAATGAAGCCGCGTTCCTCAAGCGCCGAAATCAGCCGGTGGACGCCGGATTTGCTCTTGAGATCGAGCGCTTCCTTCATTTCCTCGAAACTGGGCGAAATGCCTGTCTCATCCAGTCGTTTCTGGATGAAGCGGATCAGTTCGTGCTGCTTTGCAGTCAACATGGGCAAACTCCCCTTTGGCGCATAACTTGCGCAGCACCAGACATGTCGTCCGGCACCATGCCTAATCGGCGTGCTTGCAAAGCATGCGGACAAGCCACCTGAAGAAACTGACCCGCATGTTCAACGCACGTTCCGCGCACCGATATGGTGAACGAATACAGAACAATTAGGCAACCCGATTCGTCGAGTCAAGTCCGGCAGTCTTATCGAAGCCCGCGTTTCAGCCATTGTGGATGCAATAGACCTCGACAACCTCTCCCTCTCTTACTGCCGGCGCTCCAGCTGCCCGGTCGATCAGGCAGTCGGCAGCCGCGAGAGCACGGTTCGCGCTTGAATCCTGCGATCCTGCGGCGATTACCGAAGTGCCGTTCGATACGCCGCGCACGAACTCGCGCCGCGCTGTGGACGCGGGCAGAGATTCGCCCGCTTTCATCAATCGGGGCCGGGGCAGGGGCGATGCGGCGCCCATTGCTGCTCGCACCATCGGCAGCGCGAACAGGAATGCCGTGACAAAGCTCGACACCGGATTGCCCGGAAGGCCGAGAATGACCTGACGGCCACGTTCGCTGTCCCGGGTCGCGACCATCAGCGGTTTTCCCGGCTTGATCGCCACTTTCCAGAACTTCAGCTTCGCGCCCCAGTCGATCAGGGCCTGCTGGACAAGGTCGTGGTCGCCGACGGATGCGCCGCCGGAGGTGATGAGGATGTCGGCGTGTTCGGTTTGAGCGAGCGCCTTCGCCAGCGCGGCGCGATCGTCGGGTACCGGGCCAAGCCGGTCGCTCGCCCCGACCAGCGGTTGCAGCATTGCGGCCACCATCGCGCCATTTGTCGCGGGCACCTGGTCGGGGCTGCATGCCTGCGGATCGGCGGCGAGCTCGTCGCCGCAATCGAGGATCGCGACGCGCGGGGGAGATGCGACCGGAACATTTGCATGGCCTGCCGCCAGGGCGAGCGCGATACCGGCCGGACCGATGACCTTGCCCGCTTCCATCACGCATTGACCATCGTCGAAATCGAACCCGCGACGCCTGACATGGGCGCCGGGCGAGGCCACCTGTGTCGCTGTTATGGTGTCCCTTTCGACGCGCGAGTTCTCCTGTATCAGGACGCAGGTGGCGCCGGCCGGCATATGTGCCCCTGTCGATATCCGGACGCATTCGCTTGGCTGCAGGCGTGTCGTAAAAGGAGCCCCGGCGCGGCTCTCTCCCACGCGCTTCCATGGACCGTCGCCAGCTACTGCATAGCCATCCATGGCCGACAGATCTGCGGCAGGCTGCGTTCGCCGCGCCATCAGGTCTTTTGCAAGGACGCGCCCCAGTGCCTTTTCCACCGGGATCTCCTCGACCGAAGTCGGCGGTGCGAGCGCGAGCAGGCGGCGTTGCGCCTCGTCCAGCGAAAGCATGCTCATTCAGTCGGCGCTTTCCAGTGTCCCGACGCGCCGCCGCGCTTTTCGAGCAGTCGCACCTCGCCGATCATCATGGCTTTGTCGATCGCCTTGGCCATGTCGTAGATGGTCAGCAGAGCGGTGGTGACGCCAACCATCGCCTCCATCTCGACCCCCGTCTTTCCAGTCAGCGATGCCGTCGCGGTTGCGCGCACGCCGCATTGCCCCTGCGCATCCTCGAACGCGAAATCGAGCGTGACAGCCTCCAGTCCCAACGGATGGCATAGCGGTATCAGCTCTCCGGTCCGCTTTGCCGCCATTATGCCGGCGATGCGGGCGGCAGCGATCACGTCGCCCTTTGGCACGGTGCCATCGCGCAAGGCACGAAGCGCCTCGTCGCTCATGGCGATCCGGCCCGAGGCGATTGCGACACGTTGCGTTTCCGCCTTCGCGCCGACATCGACCATGCGCGCAGCTCCGTTATCGTCAAGATGGTTCAGATCGCTCATTGCCCAGCCCTTCGTTCAGTCGTGGACAGCATGTTACACGGTCCCAGGACGAAAACATGCCCCCGTCTTGCGCGATCGATAAAGGGGTCGCTCGGATTGCACGTTAATGTCATCGGGCAGGTCATGGATATTCGGATAAAGTGGGTCGACCACGGACCATCCCAAGGCAAACGGGCGTATCAGCGCCCGAGAAGTTCGCTCGTCGCGCCTGCGATGTCGTCTGCGCGCATAAGGCTTTCTCCGACCAGAAAGCTGCGCACCCCGCTTTTCGCCAAGCGTTCGCAATCGGCATGGGTCGCTATGCCGCTTTCGCCGATCAGCAATGCATGCTTCGGCGCGCAAGGAGCCAGTCGCTCTGTCGTCTCGAGCGAAGTCTCAAACGTTCTCAGATCACGATTGTTGATCCCTATCAACATGCTGTCGAGCACACTTGCCGCGCGTTCCAGTTCCGCCTCGTCGTGTACTTCGACGAGAACGTCCATGCCCTGTTCGACCGCAGCCCGCTCGATCTCGGCCATTTGCGAATTGTCGAGCGCGGCGACGATGACCAGAATGGCGTCGGCTCCGATGGATCTCGCCTCTAGGCATTGCCACGGATCGACCATGAAATCCTTGCGCAGGACGGGCAATTCGCAGGCGGCTCGCGCTGTGATGAGGTAATCTTCATGTCCCTGGAAATAGGGCGCATCTGTCAGGACGGAAAGGCAGGCCGCGCCGCCCGCTGCGTAGGCTGCGGCGTGGTCGGCAGGGCGAAAATCGTTTCGGATCAGACCTTTTGAAGGGCTTGCTCGTTTGATTTCTGCAATCAAAGCAAAGCCGGTCTGGGCCTCGTTGCGCAGCGCGTGTTCGAACCCGCGCGGTTCGGTTTGTCGAGACGCAGAGTCTTCCAGTTCGGCGATAGTCGTTCCGCTCTTGCGAGCGGCGACCTCGTCGCGCTTTGCCGCGCAAATTTCTTCGAGCTTGTTCACGCGCTTGCGGCTCCCTTACCGACCTGAGCTAAAATGCGCGCAAGCATCGGTACAGGCCAGGATCAGCCAAAGCCGCCTGCGCCTGAACCAGACCGGCGCGCGCTGGTCCTTCATGCGTGGGAATGACTTGTCCCCTTGTCGCGTTCCCGACCGGCGCTGAATAATCCGGACGGTTCCGATTTCGCTCGCCGGACTTTTGAGCAAATCCCGGTGGTAGCGGTCATTTCGCCATGCCGATCCAGCTTTCGAGCAATCCGCGCGCGCGTCCGGAATCAATGGCGTCGGCTGCCATCTCGACGCGATCCGACCAAGCCTCCCCCTTGCCCGCAACGTCCAGTGCCCCGGCCGCATTGAACAGAACAGCGTCGCGATAGGGACCGGGCGCGCCAAGCAAGAGAGCCTTGAGCGCTGCGGCATTGTGGCCCGCATCTGCGCCCCGGATCGCCTCGACCGGGGCGGTATTCAGACCGGCATCGGTCGGAAAAGCACGGCGCATCGCCACCTTGTCGCCGGTCACGACCGCAATCTCGTTCCCGCCGGCAAGGCTAAGTTCGTCGAGCCCTTCATCGCCCGAAACTATCATCGAGCGTCCAGTGCCCAGCTGCGCCATCGCACCGGCATAGATCGGAACATAGGCAGGGCGGGCAATCCCGATCAGCTGGCTTTTGACTCGCGCCGGATTGGAGAGCGGCCCCATCAAATTGAAGATCGTGCGGCGACCGATACGTTTGCGGATCGGCTGAATGCGCCCCATGGCCGGGTGGTGGTTCTTGGCGAACAGGAAGCAGATGCCCAAATGGGCAAGGGTTTTTTCCGCCGTGCGCCCGGCCGCATCCATATCGAGGCCAAGCGCTTCGAGCGTGTCGGCAGCCCCCGCCTTCGAGGATGCGGCGCGATTGCCATGCTTGGCCACCGGCACGCCGCAGGCCGCGACAAGCAGGCTGACCGCGGTCGATACGTTGAGCGTATGATGGCCGTCGCCCCCGGTTCCGCACACATCGATGGCATCATTCGGCGCCGCGATCGGGATCAACCGGGCGCGCAACGCCTTCGCGGCACCCGCGATCTCGTCCGATGTCTCGCCGCGTGCCGACAGCGCGATGAGAAAATGTTCGATCTCGCCTTCCGATGGTTCGCCATCGAGCAGCGTTCCGAACGCTCGTTCGGCTTCGGCGGCGGTGAGGGGGGTAGAAGTATCCGGCAGCAATGCGCTCATGCGGGCAATCCCCCCGGAGATCGCGCCTCTATCCCGCAGAGACCGAGAAAATTCGCCAGCAGAGCGTGGCCATGTTCGGTTGCAATGCTCTCGGGATGGAACTGCACGCCGTGGATCGGCAGATCCATGTGGCGAAAGGCCATGATGCTGTCCCGCTCGGCACCCGGTGTCGCCGCGTATGCGGTGGGGATCAGCATCGGCGGGACGTCGATCACTTCGAGGCTGTGATAGCGTGTCGCCATGAATGGCGAGGGAAGCCTTTCGAACATTCCCGTGCCGTCATGGCGAATTGGCGAGGTCTTTCCATGCATTAGCCCGCCGCGCGTGACCGTGCCGCCAAAATGCTGCCCGATCGCCTGATGGCCAAGGCACACGCCGAGCAGCGGCAGACGCGCGTCGGCACAGGCGGCTACAACATCGAGGCTGATGCCGGCATCGTCGGGGGTGCACGGACCGGGAGAAATCAGCACGCCTTTTACGTTCGACGCGACGATCTCGCTGGCCCGCAGCGCATCGTTGCGTTCGACGCGGACTTCGGCGCCCAGTTCCATCAGGTAGTGAACGAGGTTGAACGTAAAGCTGTCGTAATTGTCGATAACAAGGATATCGGGCGAGCCGCTCATAAGGTCTTTCCAGCAAATTGATCTGTCGCGCGTACAAGTCCGTCGATTATTCCCGGCTCGCTGGCACTGTGACCGGCATCGTGGACGATCCACAATTCGGCTTCTGGCCAGGCCTTCTTCAATGCCCATGCCGCAGAAGGCGGGGTGCAGATGTCGTGTCTGCCCTGCACGATGATGCCGGGAATGTGGCGGATCGCATTCACTTCGCGCAGCAGCTGGTTTTCTTCGAGAAAGAAATTTTCGCGGAAGAACCGGGCGCAGATGCGGGCAAAGGGCACCGCCTTGGACGCGTCGGCGAATTCGTCGAGCAGCGCCTGGTTCGGCAGCAGCGTTGCGACCGACCCTTCCCATAGCGACCATTCGCGTGCGGCGGCGATGCGGACATCCTCATCGGCACTGGTCAGGCGCGAGTGGTAGGCTTCGACCAGATCGCCGCGCTCATCTTCGGGGATCAGGCCGACGAAGCGGTCCCATTGTTCGGCCATGACCTCGCTCGCGCCATAGCGATAGAGCCAGTTCTTTTCCTGCTGACGTGCAAGGAAGACCCCGCGCAACACCAGTTCGCTGGTGCGTTCGGGATAGCTTTGCGCGTAGGCGAGCGCGAGGGTCGCCCCCCAGCTTCCTCCGAAGACCTGCCATGCGCCGTGCCCGCACATATCGCGCAGCCGTTCGACATCCTCGACGATACGCTGCGTATCGTTGTATTCGATTTCGGCAAACGGGGTGGAACGCCCACAGCCGCGCTGGTCGAACAGCAGGACATCGTAGAGTTCGGGGTCCCACTGGCGACGATGGCCGGGGCTCATCCCGCCGCCCGGACCGCCATGAAGAAACACCGCAGGCTTCGCCCCGGGCGTGCCGCAGCGCTCGTAATACAGCGAATGGCCTTCGCCCACGTCGAGCATGCCTGTCTCGTACGGCTCGATTTCCGGGTAGAGGCCGCGTTCATATTCGATTGGCATCATTTGCGCTCCACAACCAGAAGGGGGCCGACCCGGCCCTCATCGGACCGACCCGTGACGGGATCCCAGAGCGAGGAGACATTCCCGTCGAGATACAGTGCGTCAGGGGTTTTGAGTTCGTCGCGGAAAAACCGCGCCAACTGGCCAAAGCTTATGGGTTCGTCCGATATGACGAAATGCGCGCGCCCTTCTTTATCGACGCCGACGCCATTGCGGGTCGTTCGCGATGGACCATCGTCCGAGATCTCGGGATGCAGATCGCCGTCGATCACCAGCATCGGACCGCTTTGCGTCCCGAAGCTGGGGCGTGTCCCTACGGTGCGTATGAAGGTCTCGGTCGGCAGGATGCGCCACGTGCCATCACCTCCAAAAAAGACGCCATTGGGCTTCATGTAGAAATTGCCGCTGCCCGATCCATTGTCGATTTCGACCAGCCGATCCTCATCGCGCACGAAATAGCCAAGCGGCCTCAAATCATCGCCGTACATTCCGGCGTTGACGACGAAGGCAATGTCGCTCGCTTCGATCCTTGCGCGCCAACTTTCGATCGTGCCGAAATTCTCGCCGTTATTCGGGGCGAGCGCGGTCTGGATGCGGTGAGTGGCTGGATCGGCAATGCAATGGGTTAATGGCACGCCTTCGAACAGGGCCGGCTTGCAGGCCGAGGCGAATGTCGGGGCGGGGCCCTCATCGGCTTCGGGTGGTAATGGATCGACCTCGGCAGCGCGGGTCGACGGATCGTCCAGCGAAGCGCGAACGATCGGCTCGCCTTCGGCCTGCTGGTCGCATGCGCCAAGCGCGAGTGCGGCGAGGATGATTACCGCGCGCTTCACTGGCCGAACTCCGGCTCGCTTGCGACGCGCACAGCTTCGCGTGCGGCGGCGATCAGTGCCCCGGCCTTGGCCTTGCACTCGGCGAGTTCGCTGGCCGGATCGCTGTCGGCGACAATGCCCGCCCCGGCCTGCACATGCATGATGCCGTCCTTCACCACCGCTGTGCGCAAGACGATGCACGAATCGACCGAGCCGTCGGGCGAGAAATACCCGACCCCTCCAGCATAGGCTCCGCGCGTTTCCGGTTCGAGTTCGGCGATGATCTCGCATGCGCGGATCTTTGGCGCCCCCGACACGGTACCCGCAGGAAAGCCCGCGAAAAGGGCGTCGAGCGCGTCTTTCCCGGGTGCGAGTTCGCCCACCACGTTACTGACAATATGCATGACATGGCTGTAGCGTTCGATGGTGAAGCTGTCAGTCACTTCGACGCTGCCGGGTGCCGCCACACGACCGACATCGTTGCGACCCAGATCGAGCAGCATCAGATGTTCAGCGCGCTCCTTCGCATCGGCCAGCAGTGCGGCCTCGTTGGCGCGATCATTCTCGCGATCCGCTCCTCGGGGGCGCGTTCCGGCAATCGGTCGCAAGGTGACTTCGCGAACGCCGGTCGAGCCTGCCCGAACGCGTACGAGTATCTCCGGGCTCGAACCGACTATGGCGAAGCCGGGCAGGTCGAGAAAATACAGGAAAGGCGAGGGGTTCACCCGCCGCAGGGCCCGATATAGCGCCAGCGGCGGAAGTTCGAACGGGCAAGTGAAACGTTGGGCGAGGACGACCTGAAAGATATCGCCCGCCGCGATGTATTCCTTGGCCCGTGCTACCAGATCGGTGTAATCCTCACCGCTCATCACGCTGTCCAGTTCGAGCGGCCGATCCGGCGCGGTAGCGCGCGGTTCGGCCGGGCGGGGCCGCTCGAGCGAGCGCAGCGTATCGTCGATCGCCTCGCGGGCTGTCGCGATTGCATCCCTGGGAGGAGCGTCATCCGCTGGCCAGATCGGCGCGACACAGAACATCTCGTCGGTCAGATTATCGAAGACTAGAATGATCGTCGGCCTGACGAACAGCAGATCGGGCAATGCCAAATCGCTTGGTGCGGCGCGTGGCAATTTTTCGACCAGGCCGATCGTCTCATATCCGAAATAGCCGACCAGGCAGGCCAGGGCAGGGGGCAATGCAGGCGGCGTGTCGATCCGGCACGCCTGCGCGAGGGATCGCAATTCCTTGAGGGCATCGCCTTTGCACGGGGTGAAGGCGTCGCGGTCGGTTCGCCATTTACCGTTTATCTCGGCGTGACCCGCGCTGGCGCGAAACACGAGATCAGGATCGAGCCCGAGCAGGCTGTAACGTCCGCGCACCTCGCCGCCTTCGACCGATTCGAGCAGGAAATCGCCCCTGCCTTCGACGATCAGTCGCCGAGCCGCGCCAACCGGCGTATCGCTATCGGCAATCACCCTGCGATATACGAGCGCCGGTTCGCCGCGCGACAAAGCCAGCTCGGCATTCGCGACGTTATCCAGCGCATGATCGGGGGTTCGGGTCTTGGTCACAGGAAAATCGCCACTCCGGCCCGGTTCAATTTGTGCCCGAGAGCGTCCTGCGCACATCCTCGATCGCTTCGGGGTTGCGCTCGACACCGACTTCCTCGCGAATCGCCCTGGTCAATTGCTGGTTGTATTCCGAGATCAGAGCGGGCGCGAGTTGCTCGCGGGTCTGTTCGATCAGTTCCGAATTCTCATCGACCGGCTCTGCCACGATTTCGTCTAGATCGACGATGTACCACCCGATATTGTTGCTATCTTCCAGAACCTTGGTCGAGCCCTGCGCCATCGAGAACATCAGGACCAGCGGCGCGGGAATGCGTTGCTGCCGCGCCTCGATCAACTGGCGGCGCGACAGGTCGATCCGTTCAAGCTGGACCGGCGACACTTCTGCCTCGCGAAGCGCTTCGCCCAGTTCAGCGCCATCGCGCACGGCGGCTAGCACCTCGTCCGCAACCGCGCGCGCGGCTTCGCTGCCCTGTTCGATCCGCCATGCACGCACCACTTCCTCTTCCACTTCGGCAAGCGGAGGTGCAGCGCTCTCGGTGATGTCGCTCACATCGAAGATGAGGAATTGCGACGCCGCGTCGAGCACGGCGAGCTGCGGTTCGTTTTCATCCATCTGGAATGCTGTGTCGAGAATAGGCCGTAATTGCTCATCGAGCCCCTGTCCGGGCGATCCGAACAGCCGACCATCGGCAGTGACGCCGGGCACGACGCGCGTTTCGAGGTCGAATTGCTCTGCGACTTCGGAAAGAGATGTGCCGGTATCGACCAACTCCTCGATCCGGCTGCTCAACTCGGCCAAAGCGGTAGCGCGGGCCTGTTCCTGCAATTCCTGCGCGATATCCGCGCGTGCCTCGTCAAGACTGCGCGCCGGAATCCGTTCGACTTCGTTCACCCGCGCCACATACCAACCAAGCTGCGAACGGGCCGGTTCGACCACTGCGCCCTCTTCGGCCGCGAACACGTTATCGGCAAACCTGGCACTGCTGGCGGATGCCAGCGTTTCGCGGTCGCGCAATTCGTTTGCGGATATCTGGAAGCCCGCCTCGCGCGCCGCCGCTTCGAGCGAAAGCCCGCCACGGATGCGATCCGCTAGTGAACGCGCAGCCTCTTGCGTCGGGACGACGAACGACCTGATGGCCCGGCGCTCGCGCGCTTCGAAGCGGTCTTCGTTCTCTTCGTAATAAGCAGCAATCTGAGCGGGAGTGGGTTCGATATCGGCCTCGACATCCTCCCCACCGAACGTCGCGAACCGGATCGTGCGACGTTCGGGCAGGATGAAATCGGCCCGGTTGGAGTTGTAGAACCGAGCCAGCTGCTCTTCGCCCGGATCGCCTTCGGGTGCATATTGCATGCTGGGTATGAGCGCGATTTCGCCGCGCCGACGCTCGAGCACCAGCCTCGCATACTGGCGTGCGGCGGCCTCGGGCAATTGCGGGGTCGCGAGAGCGGGGCGAAGAATCTGCTGAGCCAGCAATCCAGCGGCGATGTCCGCTCGCAGCTCGGCGTCGGTGATGCCTTGGCGGCGCAGCGCGGCCTGGTATTGCTCCTGGTCGAAATCGCCGGTCAGATTGCGAAAAGCGCCGATCTGCAAAATCTCGCTGTTCACGAGGTTTTCCCCCGCACGCAGGCCGTATTTCCGCGCGAACTCACTGACCGCGAGGCGATCGATCAGCAAGTCGACCTCGCTCTCCAGCCCGCCACTGGCCAGGAATTGCGGCATGGTTATGGTCGGGTTTTCCTGTCGCGCGCGGTCGAGCGCGTTGTTCATCGCGCCGCTTAACTCGTTGGACGAAATCTGTTCGTCGCCGACGACGGCGACGTCCTCGTCCCCTGTCAGACCGCCGAACGTAGCCGATCCTGAAATGTCGGTGGCCGCGAAGGCAAGCGCGACGATCAACAGGAAGCCGATGAAGATGGGCAGGCCGATCTTCGACTGGAAGAAATTGCGGAACAGCGAAATCATCGTGGCGTTACGATCCGTGCTAGGGCGAATGAAAGGACTGCATCGCAGCCCGGTGATCGGCGCGAACGGCGCCAGGTATCGCGTTACGAAAGCGCGCGCTCTACTCCCCCTGCGACCTGTCGGCAACAGGTTGCGCGGTGTTTTGACTGCCGGCCCAACCTCCGCTAGCCGGTGCCACCCCGTGACCCTACAGACAGGGTCAGATTCGTTCTTTGTTTTTCCATATCGCAGGATAGTTCAATGGCCCAGCGGCCCTACATCGTTGGAAACTGGAAGATGCACGGCACCAGAGCCATGCTTTCCGAAGCGCGCGCGATCGACCGCGCGGCCCAGCGGCACATGAAAGTCGAGGTGGCGATCGCGCCGCCTTATACTCTGATTCACCCGGTTCATCGCGAAGCGGAGCAGATCGCGGTCGGCGCGCAGGATTGCCACGAGGCGGACAACGGCGCGCATACCGGGGACATCTCCGCTGCGATGGTGGCCGATGCCGGCGCGAAATTCGTAATTCTGGGCCATAGCGAACGTCGGCAGGGACACGCGGAAGACAACGCGACCGTGCAGGCGAAGTCCATCGCCGCGTTCGAAGCGGGACTTCGCGTGATCATGTGCTGCGGCGAAAGCTTGGAAACGCGAGAGAGCGGCAATGCGGTCGATTTCGTGATCGAGCAGATCAGGGCCTCTTTGCCCGACGCCGCTCAGGCCACGTCGGATCGTCTTACCATCGCCTACGAACCAATCTGGGCAATCGGCACCGGGAAGACCGCGGCCAACGAAGACATTACCGAAATGCATGCGGCGATCCGCAAGCTGCTCGTCGATGTCTATGGCGAGGAAGACGGTACGGAAATCCGCATACTCTACGGGGGATCGGTGAAGCCTGAGAACGCCGCTGAAATCTTCGCACTGCCCGAAGTCGGCGGCGCGCTGGTAGGCGGGGCCAGTTTGACCGCGGACAGCTTCATGAGCATCGCTCTGGCCGCTGCCGAAACGGCGGACAGCTGAGCGGACTTGTTCGATCGACGATAGCGATCCGGCGAACCGCGAACTTGCCCGCACGGCCTGCCATCCCTAAATGCATCGCAGCATTCTCATTTATAAAGACACCCTATGTCGCTTTTTCTGATTCTCACCGTCATACAGGCCCTCCTTGCCGCCGCTCTGGTCGGCGTCGTGCTGATGCAGCGCTCCGAAGGGGGCGGGCTTGGTATCGGCGGCAACCCCTCCGGTGCGCTCGGTGCGCGCGGCGCGGCCGATTTCCTAAGCCGTTCGACGCGCTGGCTGGCCATCGCTTTTGTCGGCATGTCGATCCTTCTGGCGATCGTCGCCGTTGGCGAAGCGCGGGTCGGCGACGTCGATACGACGCTTGATCGCAACGTGGTCGCTCCGGCAGCCGACGATCTGCTTGGCGAACCTTCGACCGGGGCTTCTGCCGATGTTCCGGGCGGTTCGCAGGCTGGTGACGATCCATTGGCCGACCCCGATCCGGCGAACAGCGACACGCCGTAAAGTCTCCGCAAGATCGCGCAGCGATAAGTTTGTGCCGCCTTGCGCGATCGTGCGGTTGAGCGATCCTTTCGATTATCTTCGTTCTCAATTTTCAATTTTCAAACTTCGCCCCGATCATCGCATTGCGATTGCGTGCGCAATTCGCTTGCCTCGAATCCGGGTGGAGGCTTAAGGCCCAACTCCCATGGCGCGGTACATTTTCATCACCGGCGGCGTGGTCTCCTCGCTTGGCAAAGGACTCATGGCGGCAAGTCTCGCCGCGCTCCTTCAGGCGCGCGGCTACAAGGTCCGCATTCGCAAGTTCGATCCCTATCTCAACGTCGATCCGGGCACGATGAGCCCGTATCAACACGGCGAGGTCTACGTCACCGACGACGGAGCGGAGACCGATCTGGACCTGGGCCATTACGAACGCTTTACCGGCGTTTCCGCACGTCAGAGCGACAACATCACCAGCGGCAGGGTCTATCGCGACATCATCGCGCGCGAACGTCGGGGTGATTATCTGGGCGCGACGGTTCAGGTCATTCCGCACGTCACCGACGCGATCAAGGAATTCGCCCTCGCCGATCAGGACGACCACGATTTCATTCTGTGCGAGATCGGCGGGACGGTGGGCGACATCGAATCGCTTCCGTTCATGGAAGCGATTCGCCAGATGCGCAATGAGCTCGATCCGCTTCAGACGCTAAGCGTCCATGTCACGCTGGTGCCCTACATCGCGGCGGCAGGCGAATTGAAGACCAAGCCGACCCAGCACTCGGTCCGCGAACTGGCGAGTCTCGGGATCAAGCCGGACGTGCTGCTGTGCCGTGCGGAGCATCCGCTGCCCGACAGCGAACGCCAGAAAATCGCCAATTTCTGCAATGTGCGCAAATCGGCGGTCATTCCCGCTCTCGATGCGCCCTCGATCTATTCGGTGCCTCTGCAATATCACATGGAAGGCCTCGACGACGAGGTTTTGCGCGGATTTGGAATGACCGATGCGCCACAGCCCAATCTCGCTGCGTGGCACGACGTGACCGATCGCTATTTCAATCCCGAGGGGGAAGTGACGATCGGCGTCGTAGGCAAGTATGTCGGCCTTCAAGACGCCTACAAAAGCCTCAATGAGGCGCTTATCCATGGCGGACTTGCCAATCGTGTGCGGGTCAAGATCCGCTGGATCGATGCGGAGGTCTTCGAAGGCGAGGATGAGGCGCAGATCATAAACGCGCTCGAACCGATGCACGGCATTCTCGTACCCGGCGGGTTCGGTGAGCGCGGCAGCGAAGGCAAGATTGCCAGCGTGCGCTTTGCCCGGGAAAGAAAGGTGCCGTTTTTCGGCATTTGCCTTGGAATGCAGATGGCCTGCATCGAAAGCGCGCGAGCAGCCGGGCACAAGGCAGCATCGTCAACGGAATTCGGCGATACAGGCGAGCCGGTGGTTGGCATCATCACCGAATGGATGAGCGAGGAGGGGTTGCAGCAACGCGAGGTCGGCGGGGATCTCGGCGGGACGATGCGCCTTGGCGCCTACGAAGCGAAATTAACCAAAGGCAGCCATACTTCAAAGATTTACGGCGGTAGCGAAACGATTTCCGAGCGCCATCGCCACCGCTATGAAGTCAATGCCGGCTACATCGACAACCTCGAGAAACAGGGGCTATCTTTTGCGGGCATGTCTCCTGATGGCCTGTTGCCTGAAATCGTCGAGCGGCCCGATCATCCATGGTTCGTCGGTGTTCAGTTCCACCCCGAATTGAAATCGAAACCGTTCGATCCGCATCCGCTCTTCGCAAGCTTCATCGCTGCAGCGGTTGAACATTCCCGCTTGGTCTAGACTAACGCGAGCTTACGAAGCCGGACACATTTGCCGACTTTCGCCACGACCGGGCCAAATCTTTGCCGATGGGCTATTGGCAGCGGAACAATATTACAAAAAACGACGATATTCGGGCAATTACGTCCGACCTTGCTGCGTGCGAAGCGTTTTAGCTTGCGCGTTAGGCGAGTTGCGTTCAAAGTATTCGGGGCTTGAGTTTTTATGAAGGGGGCTCCCGCTCCAGATGCAGCATTGCCTTGCGGCTTTGCTCGCAATGAGCCGGGATCTCATTTTGATAGCGGCGCGCTTAAGCGGATAATCGTTTTCGACACGCTCAGTGCGGGACGGTGACCCCAGGTAGAGCGTCGTGACGGACTCGCACTGAGATTGGCTGTCTACTGCGACCCGGATGGCCAGTTTTGGAACGAGGCGGCCATCGTGTCGCGGGGGCGGAACCGTCACGGTACCGCCCCCACTAAGTTATGAAATACCTGTAGATGCTATCACCGACCGACCGCCGCATTCCGCCGCGGTCGATCAATGCCTTTTCAGGCGGCGTCCGTTCTGTTGCCGACCTCTGATCCGGCCTCGTCGTTTTCCCCTATATCGGGCACGGCGCTAAGCTTGTGGCCGCCATTCACCGCGATCTTTTTGGGTTTCATCGCTTCAGGCACTTCTCGCACGAGATCGATGATGAGCAGGCCGTCAGCAAGATCGGCATTTTCGACGCGGACATAATCTGCCAGTTCGAAACGCCGTTCAAAGCCCCGATTGGCGATTCCGACATGAATCATTTCGGCCCGTTCATCGTCGTCTTCGCGCTTCTTGCCCTGGACGGTCAGCAGGTTGGCCTGCGCGGTGATGTCGATATCCTGCGCGCGAAACCCTGCCACGGCGAGCGTGATCCGGAAATCGTCTTCGCCCCGGCGAGCGATGTTGAAGGGCGGGTAATTGTCGCCCGAACTCGCTCGAGCCTGTTTTTCGAGCAGGTCGAACAGCCGGTCGAAGCCGACGGTGCTGCGGCGGTATGGTGTGAAATCAAGACGTGACATGAAAGCAAATCCTCTCGGTTTGAGCAATTTGATCGTTAAGCGAGCCTGCCAAACGCAGCGCTCGCGTACCCTTGCCGACGGAATTTTCCCCAGGACTGGCGGAAACCTTCGGCAACCCCTAGATAAAGCGCGACAATTCGCTTTCAAGAGGCCGCAATATGCGGTGCACACGCATCAAAGACCGGAGGTCCGGACCAGCCCATGACAACGCCGAAAATTGATATCTACACCAAGTTTGGCTGCCCCTATTGCGTGCGGGCGGTGCGTCTCCTTTCCGAAAAAGGGGCCGATTTCGACGAACACGACATCACGATGGGCGGCGAGAAGCGCGAGGAGATGCTCAGAAGAGCGCCGCAGTCGCGAACCGTGCCGCAGATATTCATCGGAGATACCCATGTCGGCGGATCGGACGAACTGGCCTCGCTCGAGCGATCGGGCAAGCTTGACGCCATGCTCGCCTGACGAGGCATTTCCACCGTGCGAATAGCCCTGTTCCAGATGAATTCGGATATCGATCCGAAAGCCAACGTGTCGGCGATAGCCTACGCGATGGTCGAGGCACGCGAGGGCGGGGCGCAGATATTGTTCACCCCCGAAATGTCGGTGCTGCTCGATTCGAACAGGAAACGCGCGGCAGCGACAATGCGCGAGGACGATTACGGCGACATTCCCGAGGTGCTCTCAGGGCTTTCTCGAAAGCATGGCGTGGATCTTGCGCTGGGTTCGATGCCGGTGCCGCTCTCGACAGGCAAATCCGCCAATCGCGCATTCTATTTTCCCGGTGGCGGGGGGGAACCGACCGTTTATGACAAGTTGCACATGTTCGACGTCGATCTTTCCACCGGGGAAAGCTGGCGGGAAAGTTCGGCCTATGAACCGGGCGACGCCATGGTCACCCGCGCCGATACTCCGCTCGGTCGGCTTGGCCTTACGATCTGCTACGATTTGCGCTTCCCTGCCTTGTTCGAGGCGCTGGGTCGCGCACACTGCGATGCGATTTCGGTGCCGGCGGCTTTCACCCGGCCGACAGGGGCGGCGCATTGGCACGTCATGCTGCGTGCCCGCGCGATCGAAGCGAGCGCTTTCGTCGTCGCGGCGGCGCAGGTCGGCCACCACGCCGATGGGCGCGAGACCTACGGCCACAGCCTCGTGATCGATCCATGGGGCGAGGTGCTGCTCGACATGGGCGGCGAAGAGACGTCTGTCGGGTTCTGCGACATCGACCTTTCCCGGATCGCCGAGGTGCGCAAACAGGTGCCGAGCCTTGCCAACCGGCGCCAAATTCCCACATCGCACCAATCATGATCGTTTACGACCTGCATTGCGATTACGGCCACCGCTTCGAAGGTTGGTTCGGATCTTCAACCGATTACGAGGATCAGTGCGAACGCGGCCTGGTCGCCTGTCCGGAATGCGGCTCCGCCGAAGTCGGCAAGGCGCCTATGGCTCCGGCCGTTCCGGCAAAGAGCAATTCGCGGCCCTCGGCGTCGCAAGCTCCTGCGCCCGCTCCCGAAGAGACCGAGGCCCGTGACGTGTCCAACAGGCCGGTTCCTCCCGAAGTGAGCAGAGCCCTGGAAGCCCTGGCCAAGGCACAGGCGCGGGCGCTGGAGAAGAGCACATGGGTGGGTGCGGATTTCGCCAGGAAATCACGCGAGATGCATTATGGTGAGCGTGAGAGCGCGCCGATCCACGGGCAAGCCAGCCTCGAGGAAGCCGAAGCGCTTGTCGACGAAGGCGTATCAGTCGCGCCCCTACCTTTTCCGGTTGCGCCTCCTGACGAGGTGAACTGATTGATCGCGCCGTTCGCGATGCTATGGGGGTCGCCGAGTCCCCGTAGCTCAGGTGGATAGAGCGTCGGATTCCTAATCCGAAGGCCACAGGTTCGAGTCCTGTCGGGGACACGTTTTCGCGCAATTACCGCTCTGCGCGCGATACCGGACCTTCGGTTTGTTCGCGAATGACCCCGCTACCGGTCGCGCCGATGCCGAGCGCCGGGTGTCAATTGCTCCTTTAGCCGCTGCGATTTCCTACTCCTGATTGCCCAGAATGCGGAGGATATTTCGTCTCCCGCAATGTGCGAACACTGCGCACCTGAGTGGCCCGGCCTTATCAAAGGCCGAGTTTGGGTGAATTGCGCAAGACGGTGCGCCACGATCCAGACCGTACTGCTTTGAACTGGGCGTCGATTGTTGTATGGTCAACGAAGGGTGGCGATTGCCGATTGGGGGGCATTCGTGTCCGAAGTGTTTCTTTCCTACAATCGTGAGGACCAGCGCGTTGCCGCGCTGTTCGTCGATGCCTTGTCCCAAGAGGGATTGACGGTGTGGTGGGACACCGAGTTGCGTGCTGGTGAGACTTACGACGAGGTAACGGAAGCCGCTCTCCGCAACGCCAAGGCTGTGGTGGTGCTGTGGTCGCCGCGGTCGGTTGCCTCCGGTTGGGTTCGGGCGGAAGCCACGCTTGCCAAAAGGTGCAAGACACTTTTGCCGGCAATGATCGAGCAATGCGAACGGCCGATCATGTTCGAATTGACCCAGACAGCCGAGCTTTCGCATTGGGCCGGCGATACCAGCGACCGGGCGTGGCGGCAGTTCGTGAGCCATGTTCACGAGTTCATCGGGCGCGAACCCTCTTCGCCCGACACCGGACCGAAGGAACGGACGATTGTCAGCGAACCTGAGCTCGACCGCACTCTGTTGGCGGTGCTGCCATTCGATAATCTGTCCAGCGACGCAGAGATGGCATTCTTCTCGGATGGCGTTTCGGAGGATATTCTCGCACGTATCAGCCGCGGATCGAAGATCCCCGTGATAGGCAGGTTGTCCAGTTTCCAGTTTCGGGGCGACCAGAAGTCGAAGGCGACGGCTGCGCTGGGTGCAACCCACATTCTCGACGGTTCGATCCGCCGGGCCGGAAACCGGGTGCGGATCGCTGCGCACCTTACCGAAACCCGTAACCGCACGACCCTGTGGTCGGACCGGTTCGACCGCGAACTAGAAGACATCTTCGCCGTTCAGGACGAGATCTCCGAAGCCATCGCGATCGAACTGCAGTCGACGTTTTTTCCCGACCCGCAAGCCAAGATCGATCCCTTGGCCTACGATCTTTACCTTAGAGCCCGGGCCATTTTTCTGGACGACGTCACGTGGGCAAACCAGTCGGAATCCCGCAACCTGCTGAACAAGGTTGTGGCGCTGGCCCCTGATTTCGCCCCCGGGTGGGGCCTTTTGGCGGTCTGTACGCCGGGAGCGGCAGGGGGGGCGATGGCGGGGCGTGGCCTGGCGATAGATCCGCAAAACGCGGTGTCCATGACCGCGATGGCCGCGGCCCAGCCGCCCTTCGCCCTCCACGAAAAGAAATATGAATGGTCGTCGCGCGCCTATGCTCTCGATCCCGATGACCAGATGGTCGCGGGTATTCACAACGTGATCCTGATGTCGCTTGGCTACATGTCCGAAGCGCGCGAACTATCGGAGAAACGACTGGCGCAAGAGCCGCTGAGCCCGATTATCGCGAGCGACCTGGCGATGGCGTACAGATCGTGCGGAATGATCGAAGAGGCAATCGAACAAGCCGAAAACGCTCTCAGCGCCTTCCCCGACGCGCCCTACGCGAAATTCATTCGCGGTGTCATCGCGGTCTATGATGGCGATTTCGAATGCCTCGCCCGGATGGCGAACGTGCCCACGGTCGACGGTTCGCCCAATCCGTTGCTGCCGTTGCAAACGTTCATGCAGGGCGTTTCATCCTTGCCACCCGATGCTCGCACCGTGGCCGTCGGTCAGTTTCTCGGGCGCAAGGCCCCTTCAAGCTCGATCGTCGATATCGGCCTCGCGGCGGCAATGGGCGAGGTGGAACTAGCGATGGATCGCCTGCTGGACACGTTACGAGAGGGCGGGCCGCTCGAATTTGCTTTCGAGAACGAAGGGCGTTCGGTCATCCGCGCGGCCACTTGCAGCGGATTGTTCATGCCCAATTGCGAAGAATTGCGCCGCGATCCGCGCTTCGCCGAAGTCTGCGTAAGGCTTGGGCTGGTCGAAAGTTGGCAAAAATCCGATCATTGGCCGGATTGCGCGGAGGAACTTTCACCTTTCTACGATTTTCGCGGCGCTTGCGAGCGACTGGTCGGCACCGTCGAGCGTTACGAACCGTAGCGACAGCACCAGTCGATCCGGGCCTAGCCTTTCAAATTCGCGATGTGGCGGATCGCCGGAATGCTCGCGAGGAAAGTATAGGCGCCCCCACGTACCGTGACGAAGCGCGGAAAATCGCGCAGCTTGATCTCCCGGCCCGATTTGAGAGGGATGGCGAACCAGCTCGTCTCGGGCTCGTTCGCGCCCAGCAAGGGGTCGTTCGATCCGGTAATCCGTGGATCCTGAAGGCCAAGGTTGAGCCAGTCGCACATCAACGCCTCGAACTGGCCGGCGAGGCTGGCGCAGATAAAGTTTCCGAGCAATCCGCGCTCTTCGTCGTCGGGTCTGGCGGGATCGTAACGACCACCATAAGGATAGCCGCGGCGAACCAGCCGGCGCGTGTGACGGGCGGCACGCTGGACGATCGTCGAACCGCGCGGATTGCAGCGCCGCATATGGGCGCCATACGGGCAACGCACGTCATCCCCGTAATCGTAGTCGGTGCCGGAAACTGGCTCGGATGGATTGGGCGTGTCGGGCGACAGTTCAAGCGGCACGCCGTTGCGCCATCGGCCGCACATCTTGGCCGCGACGAATTCCCGTAACGCAGCATGACGACTAGTGTCCGGGCCGAACTTCGCTTCGCTGCCCGGCGGCAGCAATTCGTCCCCGAGCGGATCGTGGAGCAAGCCGTCGGCAGCCGTATCGAGATAATTTTCGAAGGCTTCGCAATCCTGCTTGAGGATACGAAAGGCGTTGAAAGCCCCGTCACGTCCGAGAACGTCGGGCTGCGGCACGGCGTATCGTATGTTCTGATATTCGGTGGGATAGCCGATCAGCATCGATCCGATCGGCACCAGTGGCTGCTTGTCGGGATAGCTGTCCGGATCGTGCACACCGATGAACCGCGGCTGAGACATGCTGTCGCGATAACCGAAATGGACGTGGTCGGTGTCGAAATTCCAGCCGTCATGCTTTCCCAGGATTGCAAAAGCCTTGCCGCCCAACCCCTCGGACACCCGGCTGGTCACGCGGTCCAGCTCTTGCGTTTCGTCTGCATAGATGGACGCGATCAAATGGACGCGATCCGGCGTATCGAACGGTGCTGCCCAGTTTTCCGGGGCGCTTTCGCCCACGTCGTTGATCTTGATCGACCGGTCCGTCATTCCGGCCTTGAACTCGGTGGTGAATGAGGCGAGCGAGTTCTTCGGCACGCCGAGAGCCTTGAGCCCGATATAGGTAAAACCCAGGTTGAAGCAGCTTACCGGTTTGATTACCCATTCTTCTTCGTTGGTGATCGGCGGCGCGTCGCCGTTGCCATTTGCGGATTGGCCAAGCCAGCGCCGAGCGGAAGCAGCGTCGACGACCTCCAGTACCAGGTGCCGGACCCGCGCGTAGTGATAACCGCGCAGGATATTGCCCTGCACGTTCTTGGGGTCGAAGCTATTGCCTGTATCTGGCTCGATCACCAGCCGAGTCCCATTTTCTCCCGTATCCGGGCGGCCGAAGCGCCGGGATAGCCGCGATAACCGCTGCCGAGCAGCGCATTGGGGTTGGCGTGCAATTGCAGGATCAAGGAGCGGGCTATCAGTCGCAGGTCCGCCACTTCGCCCGAATTTGCCGAAGGATGCCCGATCGTGCCGTAATGCAGCAGGTCAGTCGCGGTATCGGGAATCTGGTAGACGTCGCGATCGTGAACCCAATTGATGAAGGCATCGATGTTGTCGCGCGTCGGGATCATTTCCTCCCCATCTTCGATCAAGGCTACCACGCCGTCGAACACGGTGCCCAACTGCGCCACGAAGTCGCGGATGTAGTTGGAAAAATCCCCATCATAGGAAGAGATCATGCACATGTTGTTCTCGATGATGACGAACCGCGCGAAATGCACGGTGCCGACATTGTCAAGCCCGGCATATATCTCGTCGAGATTGGAAGCGATTGCCATCGCCGCCTGTGCCCGGCCAACAGCGGTCTTGTCCTTGAGCGGCAGAATGAGGTTCATCATCCGCTGGACGTTATCACCTGGCTGTACTGTCGCACGCGGACCGCCGTGCTGTTTGTAAACAGGCGTTTTCCATGCCCAGTACGGAACGAGGACATGTCCGGCGAGCCATGCGAACACCCGGCTATCGGACATCGAATTGACCAGCGCGTTCAGCCAAGCATTGGGTCGCGCCATCAGGCTCATTGGGTTTCGAACGGGCACGCCCGTCCTCCCCGCATTTCTCGTGAGACCTCGTAGGCGGCCTTTCGAGCGGTCAGGATCGGATCGTCCGACATGGCGATACCGGACGTCAGTCGGCCCGGATTGAATGCAAGCTTCTCGCAATGCGCCTGCTGGTCGGCGGGCACCTCGGTCAGACGCAGCGTTCCCATGTTGATCCGCGCCCGGTGAAGCGGCCACGATTTGGTCGGATCGTTGAGAGGGTCGCCGACTTCGCCAACGGTCATAAGGAGCAGGAATTCGACCGGCCACCTCGCGATCCGCTCGCGCAGTTCGGATTGAAGGTAATCATCGACCGGTGACAGTTTCGGGTCGACCATTTCAACGCCAGCGGCCGGCTGCCAGAAAAAGCGGACATAGCGCGTGGTGCCATCGGGCGCAGTGATAATGAAGGTATGTACCGCATTATAGGTCGCGCGTGCGTAGCTGACCGGAGCGCCAAGGAAGCTCGCGTCGAATGCGGCTAGCTGCGAAGCGCTGTGCAGGCCGGCATAGGCCATCGAGCCACCGACCGAACTTGTTTTTTGCCCAGGGTAGGGGTCGGGAAGCGGTGGGAACAACCGCAACATGTCGCCAATCTTGCGCCACGGATTAGGAGGTTCGACTGGGCGGGGAATAGCGGCCTTGGCAAAAGCGAGGAAGTCCTCTGGCGTGGGCGAGAAGAATTCTCGCAATGTCATCGCGATCAGGTCGGTTGCCGCACCACCCGGCAGGTGGAATCGGGTCGCCATGCCGCGCGCATCCGACCAACCGTCATGCTGGTCCGGGCTGCCCGAGCTGTTGGAAAACCGCACCGAGGCATCTATCTCGCCCCCCTGGAAATGCTCGGCATGGCACCAGTCGCGCGCGATCGGAGATGCCTTGAAGCGGCCTTTTGCACCGATACCGATCGTGTGCGCCGGGCGGGTTCCGCGCTTGTGGTCCGGAAAATCTGCAATGACTGCATCGACCAGTTGTCGGGCCATGTCGCGCTCAGCCATCGGTCAAACCCCTCTGCTGCGCAACCCGGAAATAGCGTACTCTTCAGCCGATAAAAGTCAAAGAGCGCGTTCGGTGTGTTGGCCTAGGAATGGCAGCAGGTGCGCCGCGAGCGCTTCCGGCGCGTACAGGGGCATCCAGTGACCGGCGCGCTCGATCACGGCGTAATCGAACGATGCCTCTGCATAGCCGCGCGAATCCGCCATTTGCTCGGTTCCAAGCGCAACGTCGTCGCTGCCCACCAGCCCGAGAACGGGGATGCGGGCGTCTGGGAATTCGTTCTCTGCCATCGTTTTCAGATTGGCGCGATACCAGTTCATGGCCGCGGTCAACCGGCCCGGCCGCGCAAGATCGCGGCGCCAGTTCGTGATTTCAGGGTCACCGCGTGTCATCAACCGAAAAGCGGCGAAATCGCATGCCCGCACGATCGTCTCGCCGAATTTTGGGATCAGGAACAGGGCGAAGTACCAGCTTTTCAGCTTCTGACGCAGCCCGGCGCGCTGCACGGCCTTGGGATGGCCGACAGACAACGCCGCAAAACATGAAAAGCGATCGGGGTGGGTGCCTGCCAGCGACCAACCGATCACCGCGCCCCAATCGTGGCCGATCACGGCAGCGCGCTCAATCCCAAGCGTATCGAGCAAGGCGATCGCATCGGCGGCGATGCGTTCGATCGTATACTCGGATCTCTCTGAAGGTGCCTCGGTCACACCAAATCCGCGCTGGTCCGGTGCGATCACGCGATAGCCCGCGTCCGTGAGCATCGGCGCGACTTCGCGCCACAATTTGCTGGAATCGGGAAACCCGTGAAGCAGCAATACCGGCCTGCCCGTGCCCGCTATTGTGACGTGCATTTCCAATCCGTTTATCGGCAAGATATCTCGGCCGGAATTCATGGCTCACGCCTCCAGATCGGTCCCGCAAACGGCCAAACCCGAAGCAGTTCTCATAAACACATCGCCCAGATCGGAAAGCAGATCAAATGACGCACCATAAGGGGCCGTCGACGCCTGAGCCCGCCGGCCGTGCCTTTCGGCATTAATCCGTTCGCGCTCGCCATTCGCGCGCGGCGAGCCATGACAGCGCCACAACGCTGGTCGATATCGCCAGCAACAGCGCACAGGTTCCGGCCCAACCGGCCCAATCGTATATCGCGGTCCCCGCAATGCTTCCAACCGCGCCGCCCACGAACATAAGGACAATATAGCTTGTCGTCAGCCGGGTGCGGATCTCTGGCGCGAGCGACAGGAATGTCATTCGTCCCGTCACGTCGATCGTCGGCCCGACGAGGTTCACGATGAACAGCGGCACGATCACGGTCCACACGTTCCACCCCAGCGGATACATCAGCGCGATGCCGAAAGCCTGCACGAGCGCCGCGATCAGACGCGCATGGCGCGCGCCCACCGCATCGGCCCAGCGCCCCAGTCGCGGGGTCGCAACGATGCTGATGGCCGATATCCCTGCGAGATACCCGACCGTATCCACGCCATAGCCCAGCCTGTCGCTTGTGAGGTGCAGTGCCAGGGCGAGCCATGTCGCGATGAAGGCGGCAAAATTGAGACCCTGTATTGTCGCGGAATAAAGCATGTCGCGGTTGCGCCGGGCGAGCATGAAAACCGATAGGATGAGCGCGCCGTAACCTCCCCCGCGCCCCTTATCGGCAGATGTTGCGGAGTCGGTGCGCATGGTCAGCGGCAGTGCCAGAGTCACTCCGGCCATCAGGGCGAAAGCGCACCAGTAGACCGCCCTCCAGCCGAACGTCTCCGCCACGACGCCCGCCCCCACACGGGCCACCAGGATACCGAAAATCACACCGGCGGTCAGCAATGCAGTGACCTGTCCCAATCGTTCGGGCGCGACCCGCTTCGATGCGAAAGCCGGGATCAGATAGGGTGCGATCGTCACGAAACCGAGGAGGGTCGAGGAGATCGTGAACAGCACGAAACTGTCGGCCAGCGCCATCCCCAGCATGAAGACCGCTTGCGCGGTAACAAAGGCGATGCACAGGGACTTGTTCGAATAGCGGTCGCCCAGCGGAAGGAGCAGCAGTATGCCAAGCGCCAGCGCCAGTTGGTTTAGCGCCGGCACGATCCCAATCCGCGCGTCGCTGACCGAAAAGGCGTCGGCGACAGAACCGATGATGGGATGAATGTAATAGGCGTTCGCCGTCACGACCGCGACCGTGACGGCGAGCGCATATTCCTGACCGCGGGTCAGATAAGCGTGCGAGGTTTCGGCGCCGACGTGGTTCAAGCTAGAAAACCGGCCCGTCTGCCAGTGTCGATCACCCCTTGCGCAAGCTCGGTCGGGCGATCCTCCTGACAGAAATGGCCACACTCTTTCAGGATTTCGTGCGGCATGCCCTTTGCGCCCGGTATCCTGTCGGACAACGCTTCACCGAGCCCACCGGCCACAGGGTCATCGGCACCGAACAGGGTCAGGAATGGCTTGTCGAACGCAGCCAGACCTTCCCAGGCCCGGCGGTTCTGTTCGATCCCGTCCATCCCGTTTTCAACCGGAACCAGCGCCGGGAAAGCACGTGCGCCCGCCTTGCTCGGTTCGTCGGGGAAGGGGGCGTCGTAGGCGGCGATGGCCTGCTCGGACAAGTCCGTTGCGGTCGCGCGCTGCAGGAGCTCTCCGATCTTGAAGTCGGGGGAGGATTTGGCGAATTCGCGCCACGCCAGAAAGGCCGAAGTGGGGGTGCCGCCTGTCGGCAGAAACGTGTTGCTGGCCACCACGCAGGCGAACCGGTCGGGCTCCTCACCCACCAGCCTGAGGCCGAGCAGGCCACCCCAATCCTGACAGAACAGCGCAGCGGTTTGCGGAACGACCGCCTCGCGCCATTGCCGCAGCCAGTCGATGTGCCGGTCATAGGTGAAAAAGCCGATATCGTCGGGCTTGTCACTCTTGCCAAAGCCGATGAGATCCGGCGCGAGGCAGCGAAAGCCCGCATCGGTCAGAACCGGGATCATCTTGCGATAGAGGAAGCTCCAGCTGGGTTCTCCGTGCAGCAACAGGACGGGCGGTGCGTCCTTCGCCCCTTCGTCCAGATAGTGCATTCGCCCGCTATGCCCGTCGCCAAGGTCGATCGACAGCCAGTTCGCCGAAAAAGGGTATTCGGGCAGGTCGGCAAAACGGGCGGGATCGGCTTTCAGGATCTGCATCGGGTTCACTCCTTGGATTGCGCTATTCGAGATCGGGAATGATGGGGATATTCGGTCTCAGGCGGATTCGCCCGGCTCGCTGCCCAACGGCACTTTCTGCTTGAAGGTATGGGTGACGTACGGGAATGGTATCTCGATCCCGGCATTGTCCAACCCGCGCTTGATTGCGCGAACGACCTTGTCCTTGCTCTCCCAACCATCGCGCGGGGTGGACCCGGCCCACCAACGCACGAGAAAGTCGACCGAGGAGGAGTTGAACTCCTGCGCGAAGATATCGAGGGCCCGGCCATTGTCCGCATCGATCTCGATCCCGTCGACAGCGCTGACCGCTTCGCGGATGACCTTTGCCGCGTTATCCAGGTCGGTATCGTAGGAAACTCCGATCACGACCTCGTGACGCCGTGCAACCTTGTCGGTCAGGATTTCAACCGGGTTCTTGAACAGGATCGAATTGGGCACGATCGTCAATTCACCGGACAGCGCCCGGACATGCGTTTCGCGCAGAGTGATCTTTTCCACCTTGCCTACGATTTCCTCGCATTCGATCACGTCACCGATCCGCATTTTCTCGCGCACCATGATGAGCACGCCGGCAAGAAAGTTTTCGAAGATATCCTGAAAGGCGAAGCCGATCGCGACCGCACCGACGCCGAGCATGGCGATGAGGCTGCCGACGGTCAGTCCGGGAAACACCACGATCATGGCGATCAGAATACCGAGCAGCCAGACGAACAGCATGACCAGCGTTTCGATCAATTGCCTGAGAGAAGGGCGCAGCCTGCTCGTTCCGATCAGCTTGTCGGCAATCTTGGCAGCGAAGTTCGCCGCGATCGCGGTGACGATGATGATGACGAGTGCAATGCCGATCTGGGGCAGGGATCGGACAAAGCCGGTGCCCATGTCATTCAATTGATCGATCAGCGTGTTTATCATGGCCCTGCTTCTCCAACCTGGTCGGTCGACCCGAAGTTTCCGCGAGCTCTTACGAAGGATCGCCAGCGAAGGGTCGAGTGCGCGGTCTTACCCGTAATGTTACGCATAAAACCACCGCCGGGCCGCATTTCGCTTGAAAGCTATCCCCAAGTGTGATTCTGATGGTTAATCGAGGAAACCTACTGATTATGCACAGACCGGCACATGAGCAAATGAAACAGGCGCTTGCGCTTGCGGCGCTGCTCGGCATGACCGGGTTCGCGCTTGCCGGGCCGAATGGTCTTTTGTCCTGGCGCGAAAATGCCCAGGAACTGGAACTTCGCCGCGCGCAGGTTTCTGCCCTCACGGAAAAGCGCGATGCGTTGAAAAATCGGGTGGAACTGCTCGATCCCGATGGCGCCGATCCCGATCTCGTCAGCGAACTGGTGCGGGAGGATCTGGGCGTGCTGCACCCCGATGACGTGATCATCGAGCTCGAGGAATAGGACTGGCCTGGCGGCAATGGTGGGCGGGGACGCGGAACCGTGCGTCGGTATAGGCCAGTGTCGTTCGTTTCAAACCTGCATTTCCCAAACGCTTGGCGTTGCGCAAGACCGCGGGGCGAGCCTATAGGTCGCGCCGAACGCGCATGTGCACGCGCGAAACGCAAAAGGAGCCGCGAACCTTGGCCAAGAAACCATCAGCCAAATCCTCGGACCCAGAGGCAGGGGCGAAGGCCTCCAATAACGGCGCGGCTCCGCCGGACAATCCGGATTTCGCGCTCAATTCGCTTCAGGAGGAATTCGAGGCGGCCGGACCCTTTGACGCCAGCGATGACCAGATGCTCGAATTCTATCGCCAAATGCTGCTCATCCGGCGGTTCGAAGAGCGCGCGGGACAGCTCTACGGCCTGGGCTTGATCGGCGGGTTCTGTCACCTTTACATCGGTCAGGAAGCGGTCGCGATCGGATTGCAGTCTGCGCTCGATAACGATCGCGACAGCGTGATCACCGGTTATCGCGATCACGGCCACATGCTCGCGTATGGCATCGATCCCAAGATCATCATGGCCGAACTGACAGGCCGCGAGGCTGGCATTTCGAAGGGGAAGGGCGGCTCGATGCACATGTTCAGCACCGAGCATAAATTCTATGGCGGGCATGGCATCGTCGGTGCGCAGGTCGCGCTTGGCGGGGGTCTCGCCTTCGCGCACCAGTACAACGAGGATGGCGGGCTGTGCCTTGCCTATTTCGGAGATGGCGCGGCGAACCAGGGGCAGGTTTACGAAACCTTCAACATGGCCGCGCTTTGGAACCTGCCGATCGTCTTCGTCGTCGAGGACAACCAGTATGCGATGGGCACCGCGACCAAGCGTTCGTCTGCCGAAACCCGGTTTTACCGCAGGGGCACCGCCTTTCGCATTCCGGGCATGGAGGTGGACGGCATGAACGTGCTCGAAGTGCGCGCCGCAGCCGAAATCGCTTTCAAGCATGTGCGCGAAGGGAAGGGGCCGGTGCTGATGGAGTGCAACACCTACCGTTATCGCGGGCACTCGATGTCCGATCCGGCGAAATACCGCACCCGCGAGGAAGTGCAGCAACAGCGTGACCATCACGATCCGATCGAGCGCCTTAAAGCGACGTTGACCAAGGCCGGACACGGCGAAGATGATTTGAAAGCGATCGACAAGGACATCCGCAAACGCGTTTCCGAAGCTGCCGATTTCGCCGAAAGCTCGCCCGAACCGGGGCCGGAAGAACTGTATACCGACGTACTGGTGGGGCGCTGAACCGATGGCTATCGAACTCAAGATGCCCGCCCTTTCCCCGACGATGGAGGAAGGCACGCTCGCCCGCTGGCTCAAGTCGGAGGGCGATACGATCGAACCGGGCGACGTGATCGCCGAGATCGAAACCGACAAGGCGACGATGGAATTCGAGGCGATCGACGAAGGGACGCTGGCAAAGATCGTCATCGCCGAGGGGACAGAGAATGTCGCGGTCGGCACCGTCATCGCGATGCTCGCAGCCGAAGGCGAAGATGCGAGCGAAGTCGCCGACGCTCCGGCGCACGAAACCCCGGTCGCCTCCGATGATGTCGCCCGGGTCGAGGACGTGCCGGGCGAGGGCAAGGATGTCGGGCGTGCAGGGAAGGGCGAGGAAACGGACGGCGTTTCCGCCCCGACGCGCTCCGCCTCCGCCGAAGATCTCGAGGTGCCCGAAGGCACCAGCTATGTCAGCACCTCCGTGCGCGAAGCGCTGCGCGATGCCATGGCCGAGGAAATGCGCGCCGACGACCGCGTCTTCGTCATGGGCGAGGAGGTCGCGGAATATCAGGGCGCCTACAAGGTTACGCAGGGCCTGCTCGACGAATTCGGAAGCAAGCGGGTGATCGATACGCCGATCACGGAATACGGTTTCGCCGGGATCGGAACCGGGGCCGCGATGGGCGGTCTGCGCCCGGTGGTCGAGTTCATGACATTCAATTTCGCGATGCAGGCGATCGATCACATCGTGAACTCCGCTGCGAAGACCAATTACATGAGCGGCGGACAGATGCGTTGCCCGGTCGTCTTCCGCGGCCCTAACGGCGCGGCCAGCCGCGTGGGCGCGCAACACAGCCAGAATTATGGACCGTGGTACGCAAGCGTGCCGGGCCTGATCGTGATCGCCCCCTACGATAGCGCCGATGCCAAGGGCTTGTTGAAAGCCGCGATCCGTAGCGAGGATCCCGTCGTCTTCCTCGAAAACGAGCTGGTTTATGGCCGCAGCTTCGACGTGCCCGATCTCGACGATCATGTCCTGCCGATCGGCAAGGCCCGAATCGTGCGTGAAGGCCGCGACGCGACCATCGTAAGCTATTCGATCGGGGTCGGACTTGCACTGGAAGCAGCTGAAACGCTCGCGGAGGAGGGTATCGACGCCGAGGTGATCGATCTGCGCACGCTGCGCCCACTTGATCGCGAGACGGTTCTCGCCAGTCTGGCCAAGACCAATCGGCTCGTCATCGCGGAAGAAGGCTGGCCGACCTGTTCGATCGCAAGCGAGATTGTCGCGATCTGCATGGAGGACGGTTTCGACGATCTCGACGCGCCGGTCCTGCGTGTCTGCAATGAGGACGTGCCGTTGCCCTATGCCGCAAATCTTGAGAAACTTGCGATCATCGATGCAACCCGGATCGTCGAAGCGGTTAAGCGGGTTTGCTACAAATAGGGTTCGCGTTTCCCTTGGACGCAGGAGCCACAGTCGTTACCCGCGCAAAATACCGGGTCAGCCATTAACCTTAAGGCTGGTGTTAAGCTTGCGTCTTTAATTCTTGGAAAGGTCTTTTGGTTACATCCTCCAACGTATGGATATTCATGCGTGGAGCCGGTCGATGAACAAGCCTTTGAAGAGAGCGCCGCTTTCCGGGAAACTCACTCGGTTCAAAAAGAGCTTGCTGCAAAGCTCGCGCGCGAGCGTGCTGCCAATGATGGCCGCATCCCTGATACCGACGATGGCGATGATCGGGGCAGGGATCGATTTCGGCCGTGTCTATCTCGCTCAGTCCAAGCTGCAAGGCGCAGTGGACGCTGGCGCCCTTGCAGCAGTTCGGGCGAAACAGCTCACGAGCAACTCCTTCTCCACATCCGAGCAGATCGGCAAAAACTACCTGTCCGCCAATTTTCCATCCGGCTATGTCGGTTCCGCTCTCGCTGAAGAGAAGGTGGTGGTCACCGACATCGATAATGTCATCAAGGCCGAGGTAACAGCGTCCGGAACCGTCACGACCACTCTACTGAGGCTGGTCGGGATGGATACTCTCTCTTTCGGTGCGCACGCCGTGGCCGA
>JGI12210J13797_10186517_pt1 | contig 36480 bp, 38 predicted proteins | sample ElkSlonscriptome_3_FD_13797 | JGI IMG/M metagenome (IMG submission 13797) | reverse complement strand
CGATTGCCTTCAAGCCGAAGGCGCGAATCATGCCCGTAAATGAAACGCGTGCCTATGAGCGGCTCGTCGAGATAGGTGTAATCAATTGTGTGATCGTCTCGATCAGATGCGGGTGCGAACCGCGTCAGGCTCGCACCCGGAATATAAATCGTCGCATCAACCCGTTTTGACGTGCCCGCCGTTATATCAGCTCTATTCGCGTGGACTGGTGCGGTAAGCAGGCTCACCGATGCAAGCGCCAATACAGTCGTTCGTGTGAGGGTGCGCGCCAGCGTCAGGCGGCGTGATGGCGTGATGGCGTGATGGCGCGGAGGAGATAATCGAAACAGGCACAAGGATTCTCCTTCGTTGCTAGAACCACCCGCACTTCGAAGAAGAAAGTCCCATCGGCAAGTCTAACCTGTATTGAACAGATGCGATCAAAGCAGGTGCCAAAGAGCAAAGGGGTTAATCCGGTAAAGCGGGGTTGCGCTGACAGTTGCCCTTGGTGAAAAGTCCGCTGATGCATTGCCTGTTTCCTGCTCAGCGATGGTCACCGCAAGCGGACCTGCGGCGATGAACAGCAGTCGCGATGACAGCATGCAGACGAGAGGCCGCTTGACAGGACCAAGGCGGATCGGCCCACAGCAAATCGGTTTGGTCCTTGGTCCCGCTGTCTTCGCCCTTACTGCTTTGTCTTCTCCCCCGGATGGAATGAGCGCGGCGGCCTGGCTGGTCGCGGGCCTTGTGGTCTGGATGGCGGCGTGGTGGATGACAGAGGCGGTGCCGCTGACGGCAACGGCCCTGCTGCCATTCATCTGGCTTCCCCTGGGCGGCGTGATGACCGCGCCGGAAACCGCCAGCGCCTATTATGCGCCGATCCTGTTCCTGCTTTTAGGCGGTGCCTTTATCGCTCTCACGATAGAACGTACCGGCCTTCACCGGCGGCTCAGCCTCGCGATATTGAAAGCCATCGGCACCGGCGGCGGGCAAGTGCGGCTGCTGTTGGCCTTCATGGTCAGCGCGGCGCTCCTTTCGATGCTGATCTCCAACACCTCCACCACGCTGATCATGATGCCGATGGCGCTGGCAGTGCTGGCTGGTGCGGGTGGTAGCGACATTGAGGACAAAACCGCAGGACTACACGGGGCTTTACCTATGGGGATCGCCTTTGCCGCGTCCATTGGCGGGCTTGGCACGATTGTCGGATCTCCCACCAACGGCATCGGCGTGCAATTGCTCGATACGATGATCGGGCTGGAGATTACCTTTGCGACATGGATGGCGTTCGGTCTGCCAATCGTTGCCCTTGGCATTCCGCTGGCGGCAGCGATTATCGCACGGGTGCAAAACGTTGCTGCTTATCCCTTTGATGTCGGTGCGGCGCGCGATGCGATTGATGACAATGCGCCGTGGTCGCCTGCGGAGAAGCGATTGGTTCCCGTCATCGCGATCACATTCATCCTATGGATGACGCGCCAGTGGGTTGCACCTTTCCTGCCGGAGAAAAGCTGGACTGACGGGACCATCGCGGTGATCGCCAGCCTTGTGCTGTTCCTGCTGCCCGATGGCACGAGAGAGGCCGGCAAGACCCGTCCGCTGCTGATCTGGCGTGAGGCGGACCGCGCGCCTTGGGGCGTCATCATGATGTTCGGCGGCGGGCTGGCGCTGGCGGCGGGGATGAAGGCGAGCGGGCTTGCAACATGGCTCGGCAATGCCCTGTTGCCGCTGGAAGCGATGCCGCTGATCGTGATGGCGCTCGCAATTGTTGCGATGATTGTTCTGGTGACCGAATTTGCCAGCAATGTCGCCACCGCCAGCGCGATCATGCCGGTCGTGGCCAGCCTCGCCGCCGCACTGGGCCTTGGCGAGGATGCGATCCTGATCGCCCTTCCCGCTGCGCTTGCCGCCAGTTGGGGCTTCATCCTGCCCGCCGGCACCGGCCCCAACGCAATTGCGTGGAGTACAGGCCAATTGCGGATCAGGCGGTTGATGAGCGCGGGCCTGCTGCTCGATGTGATCGGGATTTTCATGATCGTCGGTGTGGTCTGGGGTGTCGCGGCACTGGGTTGATAGCGGCGCGCGATAAACGGCGCGAGTGACCGCAATCCGGTCTGCAAGGGCCCATCACAAAAGGTTGCAACTGAAACCACTCAACGGTAATCTCCCGTCCGTCATCAGGGCGAAGGGAGATGCGCTTCTGCGGAGGTTAGAAGCGGGTGCCCACACGCTCTGTCATCACTGTAGCTCCTGCCTTCCTGGGAGCGTGACAAGCAGGAAGAGACCCGCACATGACGGACGCAATCGACGCCACAAATACACCAACACCGCGCCGCAAACCCAAACCGGAAAAAACCTCAATCGGGGGGCGCGAGCTTAAGCCTTCGACGATGATGATGGGGTATGGCTTTGATCCGGCCCTGTCGGAAGGATCGCTGAAAGCGCCGATCTTTCTTACCTCAACCTTCGCGTTCGAGAACGCAGCGGCGGGCAAGCGCCATTTTGAAGGGATCACCGGAAAGCGAGAGGGCGGCGCGGAAGGCCTTGTGTATTCTCGCTTTAACGGGCCAAATCAGGAAATCCTCGAAGACCGGCTGGCAATCTGGGACGGGGCGGAAGATGCGCTGACCTTCTCCAGCGGGATGACCGCGATATGCATTCTGATGATGGCCTATTGCAAAGCAGGCGATGTAATCGTGCATTCCGGACCCCTTTATGCAGCCTCCGAAGGCTTCGTCTCCAAGGTTCTCAGCAAGTTTGGCGTCACTTATATCGACTTTCCCGCAGGGGCGAGCCGGGAGGAACTGGACGAGGTGCTGAAACGCGCGAAATGCCAGGCGGGCGAGAATGGCGGCAAGGTCGCGATGATCTATCTCGAAAGCCCGGGCAACCCGACCAACGCTCTGGTGGATATCGAAGCGGTGCGCGATGCGCGTGATGCGAACCTGAAATGGTCGTGCCCGATTGCCATCGACAACACATTCCTTGGCCCCCTGTGGCAGCGGCCACTGGACCATGGCGCGGATATCGTCGCCTATTCGCTGACCAAATATGTCGGCGGCCATTCGGACCTTGTCGCGGGCAGCCTTGCGGGCGCGAAGAAGTGGATGGACCCGGTGCGCGCCCTGCGCAATACGATGGGCGGAATCGTCGACCCCAACACCGCATGGATGTTGCTGCGCAGCCTTGAAACGGTGGAACTACGGATGCAGCGCGCAGGCGAAAACGCGGCGAAGGTCTGTGCCTTCCTTCGCGATCATCCCAAGGTGACAGGGCTGGGCTATCTCGGTTTTATCGACGATGCGCGCCAGCAGGATATCTATAACCGGCACTGCAAGGGCGCAGGCTCAACCTTCAGCGTGTTTCTGAAAGGCGGCGAGGCGGAGTGCTTTGCTTTCCTCGACAACCTCCAGATCGCCAAACTCGCCGTCAGCCTTGGCGGGACAGAGACCTTGGCCAGCCACCCCGCCAGCATGACGCACCTGTCCGTCGCGCCGGAACGCCGCGCGGCTCTAGGTATCACAGACAGCCTTGTCCGGATCAGTATCGGGATCGAGGATGCCGATGACCTGATTGCCGATTTTGAACAGGCGCTTGAACAAGTTTGAGCGTTTATGAAGCTCGCCGGACAGGAGAGAGGCATGGCTGATACACGCACGCCGGTGATGCTCGTGATCGGGGCTGGTGCGGGGATTGGCGGGACCACCGCCGCGCGTTTTGCGGCTGGCGGGTATCACGCGGTGCTCGCGCGGCGCTCTGATGAAGACGGACTGGCGCGTCTGGTTGGCGAGATTGAGGAGGCTGGCGGCAGCGCTTCGGGCGCGATCCTCAATGCCAGCGAGGATGGCGCGATCGAAGATCTAGTCGCGCGCATCGAAGCTGACATTGGCCCTATCGAGGTCGCGCTGTACAATCTCGGCGCGCAGATCGGGAACAGAAAGCTGCACGATACCCCGCATCGCACATTTGAACTTGGTTGGCGGCTCGGCTGTTTCGGGGTCTTTCGCCTGGCCCATGCGATGTTTCCAGCGATGGTGGAGCGCGCCAAGGGCGGCAATCACGGGACGCTGCTGGTGACTTCGGCAACATCGGCCGTGCGCGGCAATGCCGGGCAGCACAGCCATGCAGCGGCCATGGGAGGGCGGCGGATGTTGTGTCAGACGCTTAACGCTGAATTTGGCCCGCAAGGCATTCATGTCGCGCATATCGTAGTCGATGGCGCGGTCGATGCACCGGACACACTGGGCAAACTGCTCGGTGACAAATTCGACGCGTTCAAATCCATGAAAGGCGAAGAGGGCGTGATTGACCCCGGCGCGCTTGCGGAAACCTACTGGCACCTCGCGCAGCAACCGCGCAATTGCTGGACGCATGAGGTTGATGCCCGACCATGGAGCGATGTGGCGTGGTGGAATGACAATCCCGACCCGCAAATCGACGGCAGCGGAAAAAGCTTTGCCGGCCCTGAGTAACTGTCCGGTTTGACCGAAACGGCGACAAAGCGTTCAGTTTCGCTTTCGTGAGAAGGCCAATACAGCAAACCACCCGAATGATACCAATGAGGCAGCCCTCTGCGTCACTCCGCGATATTCAGGCGGTTCGAGCCCAACCAGCAGCACCCACATGTAAAGCAGCGCAATGAAAGACGCCGCCAGAGAAAGCTGCTTAATGCTGCGCGATGTCCGGTATTCGGCGACATAAAAGGCTGGAACAAGAACCGAAAAGATCGCGAGGCCATGCAGGCCGTGCAGTGGATTGCCCGCTGGAAAAATGCCATTTGCAATCATCGCAGCGCCAAAGAGCAGCGCCGCTAGCCCACTCCATGACCATCCCCTGCTCTGGCCAAGGCACCCCAGTCCGAACAGCGTGATACTTGCGCCCATTATTCCGGGCAATATGCGGATCGCCAGAGCAAGCCACCAAGAGCCTTCGATGCTCTCGCTCATATGCTGGGTCAGCGGATCATGCAGCGGGTCAAAAAGCGAAAGAGTGATCATCAGGGCCATCGCCGCCCCGGCGATCCAGCCCTGACCGATCAGACGACCAGATAGAGTTCTTTTACGCATTGTGCGGCGCAGCATGACAGCGATAGAGTTTGATTTCAATGCCCTATGTCAAGCTTTGGAAAAGGCAAGATCCGATCATAGTTTCAGAAGCTGACTTGTCAGCCTGGCGACAAGGGCGCGCAATTCCGCGTCCAGTTCCGCGTTGTCGATGTTGCCTGCCCCGGTGTCGAAGTTCTCGCCAAAGCTGGGCACAGAAAGTGTGCCAACGACCTCTCCGCCAAAGCGTGGCGCGGCGTCTGCTGCGATCTGCAGCACGCCTTTGCCCCCGCGTCCGCCGGGCGATGTAGCCAGCAGCACCATGGGCTTGCCCTGCCACACATCGCGCCCGATGCGGCTGCACCAGTCAAACAGGTTCTTGAACGCGGCGGTGTAATTGCCGTTATGTTTAGCGAAGGAAATGATGACTGCGTCCGCCGCTCTGACGCGGGCCAGAAAGTCATGCGCAGGCTGAGGGATGCCGTCCGCTTCCTCGCGGTCCATGCGATAGATCGGCATTTCGAAATCATGGATGTCCAGCTCGTCTATGGCGCATCCTTCAGCAAGGCTCGCGGTATAATGGACACGCTGGCGATTGATCGATTTCGAAGAGTTGCTGGCGGCAAAGACAAGTTTACGCCTTCGGGCAAGCCTCCTGATGGAGCGGAATGTGAAGCGGGTTCAAACAGAAGTGGCGCGAACAAATCTTGGGCCGAGAGCCGCAATGGTCGCCGCATCGCCCGTGATATGGGCATCGCTTTCGCTGTTGTAATTCAGGTGGTCGATCCAGAACGGCCGCGCCAGCGTGAAGTGGAACGCGTATCGGTTGTGCGTCGATCTGTTGGTGATCCCGCAATGCTCCGTGCGATAATCCCAGACCAGCGCATCACCGACATCCAGATCGACCGTGTAGACATCCGTGTCAGATGTATCTGCCCTGGCCGTGCGATGCGAACCGAGGCGAAATGCTGTCGCCCCGCCATCAGGGCCAACGCGGATCGCCGGGATCAGGATGACCAGCGCGCTGGCGGGCAACATGGCATCCAGCGGCGTTTCCGGAAACATCGGGACCCCGTCGCGGTGAACGGTCTGTGCGACCGACCCGACGGCGGACATCATCATTCCGAAGGCTTCAACCACATGGTCCGGGCCCAGAGCCGCATTGCCAATGCCGGTCAGGGTTTTGTTTTCAAAGAGACCGGTCGCGCGCAGCGCCGCCGTGATAGGAACCGAGGCGATATATCGGCCCTCGCCCGTGTTATTGCCCGGCTTTCCCTCACCCAACGCGGCCAGTGCAGGCTGATCGCTGATAGCGATGGCGATCGCCTGACTGATGGTTTCAGCGGGAAACACGGCCTTGAGGTGAACCACCCCGTCACGCACGATTGCGGCATGTGCGCTTTCAACGTCGGTCCCCTCGACCGTCGCAATGCCGCTCATCCACGCCATTCCCGGCGCTCTTCGGCAGCGCGCAAAATCTCGTAGGAAACCTGAATCGCCTGAAATTGCTTCGCGGCCTCTTCATCGCCCGGCTTCACGTCAGGATGCACTTCCTTCGCCTTTGCCCGATACGCTTTCTTGATGACGACGAATTCGGCGTCTGCTTCCAGCTCAAGCACTTCGAGAGCGCGCATTTCATCGGGGCTGCGCGTCCCGTCACCAGAACCTGACCAGCCATAATGCTGCGCCTCGGCATAGCCGGATGTTTCTGCGCGCTCTGCCTTTTGACGCTCGGCCTTTTGCTCTTTGTCGAGGCCCTCGAAATAGTCCCAACCCTTGTTGTATTCCGCCGCGTGCTTTTGACAGAAATACCAGCGGTCCGGGCTGTTGGGCGATTTGGGCGCGGGGCAATCGCCCTTCTCCTCGCAGCCATGCCGGTCGCACAGGCGCACTGTCGCGGCCTCGCGCGTCTCCTCATACCCGCGCCAGCGCGGAAAGCCCCAATCATTGGAACGGCGGGCACGGCTCATGGCGCGATTGCCTGAGCGGGAAGGTCATGGAGTCTCACACGGGGCAACTTAGGGAAAGTGGACGTGATTGCAAAGTGTTGAGGTTGCCCAGAATGTGCCTGCGAGATAACGGGGAACCGGTTTCGGTTCAAAATGTTGCACTGCAATAAAGACTTAACACCCCATGCCATAGGGCGATACAAGCCGCCTTCACAGGAACATTCCGCAATGAGCCCGCAACTGACTGTTTCCAGCCTTATCTCGGCCTTCGCGCTGGCTTGGCTGTGCCTTACCCAAAGTGCGGGGACGTTGCTGGCAAACACGCCTGCCTTATGAAGCTGGAGGAGCGCGGGTATCCTGCACCCGCGCCCGCCCCGGCCCGGGCCCGGCCCGATACCTAATTCACCATAATGCTCGCCGCACGGCGGTTTTGTGCCCACGCGCTTTCATTAGAGGCGAGCGCGATGGGGCGCTCCTTGCCATAGCTGACCGTTGTGATCCGCTCTGCTGCAACGCCCAGGCTGACGAGGTAATTCTTGGCCGAATTGGCGCGGCGCTCTCCCAATGCGAGATTGTATTCGCGCGTGCCCCGTTCATCGGCGTGCCCCTCAATGGTGAAGGTGAGGCTGGGATACTGCAGGAAATACTGGCCCTGTGCCTGCAATGCGGCGGCATCTGTGCTGTCGACGTTGAACCGGTCCGTGTCGAAATAGACTACGGTCGATCCGCCAACAGCTTGCTCGAAATGCGCCTGAGAGCCGGGCTGCGGAGCCAGCGAACGGGTTGGTGTGGGTGTGGGTGCAGAAGTTGGCGCAGGCGTTGTCACAGGGGGCGGCGGCAGTTCTTCGGGCGGCTCCTTCGAGCAGGCGGCAATCGCGCTGACGCCGGCCAGCAGCATGACAGTCTTAAGAGGCGTGTTCATGGTGTTTCCTTTCAATCGAAGCGTCCGTTTATTCATCATCAGTCCCGAATGGGCCCCCATGCGGGATCAGAAGCGTCCACCGGTGTTGGCAGGCGGCGTTCATTGCGACCGGTCAGATCAACCTGCCACAGGCCCGACCGCCCGGAATTGCGAGCCGTGCGGAAGAACTGGATAATCCGTCCATTCGGCGCCCATGTCGGGGCCTCATCCTGCCATCCGCTCGTCAGCACCTTAAGGTTTCGTCCCGCTGGCGTCATGACGGCAACATTGAAGTCACCGGCGATGCGCGTGAAGGCGATCTGGTCCCCGCGCGGGCTCCATTCAGGTGTGGCGCAGCGCCCCCCGAAAAAGGTGATGCGTTTCTGATTGGTGCCATCAGCATCCATAACATAGCATTGCTGAGAGCCCGAACGATCGCTTTCAAACACGATCTTCTTGCCATCAGGCGAATAGCTGCCGCCAATGTCGATCCCCGGAGTGTTGGTCAGCCGCACCGCGCGCCCGCCGGTGACAGGCACACGGTAAATATCGGTGTTACCCGCGACCGCCATCGAATAGAGGATGTAATCGCCATCGGGCGACCATCGCGGTGCCAGAGTAGGGTTGCGGTTTTCTGTTACCAGCGTCTGTTTCCCGCTGCCGATATCATAGACATAGATGCGCGGATTGCCGTCGACATAGGACAGGTACAGGATTTTCTCGTAATCCGGCGAATAACGCGGGGTCAGCGCGGTTGCACTGCCCAGCGTCAGAAAACGGTGGTTCGCGCCGTCTGAATCCATTACCGCCAGACGCTTGACCCGGCGGTCTTTCGGCCCGGTTTCCGCGATATAGGCGATGCGGCTGTCAAAGAACGGGCTCTCGCCTGTCAATTGCGCATAGATAAGGTCGGAACATTTGTGCGCGGCGCGGCGCCAGTCGGCGGGGGGCGCCTCGTACCCCTCGCGGATCAGCTCTTTCTTCAGCGCAACATCATACAAGTAGCACCCAACAACCACGTTGGGTCCTTTGACCGTGACATAGCCGTGTACGAGCATCTCTGCCCCGCGCCCGCTCCAGCTGCCCCAGCTTGGCTCGGTGATTTGGCCGAATGCGGGATTGGGCAAAGCATCAGGGCCAGTCGGTTCGAACAGGCCATTGTTGCGCAGATTGGCGGTGATGACCCGCGCGATCTCCCGCCCTAACGCAGCTGTGCCCTCCGCATTGGCGGGGGTTGGCACATCGCGGTCTGTCGCAAAGGCGGGGATCGCAATGCCAAGGTCTTCCCAGTCGCTTTCATCGGTAACGGTGAAGGTAAGACCGCCTTCGTCCTCATCCTGCGCGCTCGCGTTTGTGCCCGTCGTCAAGACTTCGCCGCCCTCACCCAACGGCTGGCCGAGATCGGTGTCCTGCGCGGCGGCAATCGCACTCCATCCGCCGGTTAAAAGGGCCAGGCCATAGACAGCCGGGGCAAAGAGTGATGATTTCATTGTGACAGGTTCCTATCGAAGCGTGCGCCGCGGATCGACTTCCACGCATTGTAGTATTCGTCCGGAAGGTCAAACGGTGCGGCAAGCTGCACAGCCCGGATAGCGCGCTGTGCATGGAGGGCGGCCTGCGGCCGGTTGGAATCGTTGATCCCGGTTTGCCGGACAACCCGAGGCTTGCCTTTAAGCGAGCCGTCTTCGTTCAGGTCGAAGGCGAGGATAGTGACAAGCCTGTCCGAGTCCAGCCCGCTCGGCGCCGTCCAGTGCGGCTTCAACTCACGCGAGATTGCCTGACCGATAGAGGCCTTTGCGCTCGCCCCGATTTCGGAAGCGGGAAGGCGCGTTTCATCGGTGCTGGTGGAGCCTCCGCCGCCGGTCAGAAAATCATTGCCGATACGCGATCCACCGCTGTTCTTTGCAGCCGGTGCGGGCGCCGGTGTGCTGGTCCGATCGGGGCGCGTGCGCGATCCCGGCGGCGTGGGCGGAGGAGTGGTGGTGCGCCTGTTGGCTGAAGGCGGCGGGGGAGGTGTTGGTGTCGGGATCGTGGCAGCGCTAGCCGCGTCGCTCGGCATATCCTCGATCACGGGCGCAGGCTCGGCGCTTAATGTCGGAGCGATGGCCGCGCGGCTTTCAGGCACGATCTCGGGCGCGGTCGCCTCCAGACTGATTTCGGTGGCGAGGCTGACAGTCATCCGCTCCGGGCTTCCGACCAGACCTTCATTCACCGGCTGAAGCAGCAAGAGCGCAACGACGCCGACATGCAGCACCACCGCGACGATCAGTCCGGCGCTGTCCTCCCTGCGCAAAGCGGCCTCGCGACGAAAAGGCGGGTCAAAAGTGGCGGTCTCTCCCATTACGCCTTCTCGCTATGGCGGGCTAACTGAACCGCTGGTGACCAGCGAGATCGAGGTAAAGCCTGCACGGTTCAGCTCACCGAGAACCGCCATCGTGCGACCGTATTCGACCGCCTGATCGCCGCGAAACACGATCACCGGTTTTTGCCCGTCGGCGTTGCGATCAATCCGGGCCAGCGCCTCCGGAAAGCCGCCGGTCTCAACCGCCTGATTGTCGATGTAGATGATGCCGTCACTATCCACCGAGATGGTGATCTGTTCCGGCGTCTGGTCCACGGCATTAGCGCGGCTTTCAGGCAGTTCAATCGGCACACCCACGGCCAACAATGGCGCAGTGACCATAAAGATGATGAGCAGCACCAGCATCACATCCACAAACGGCGTGACGTTAATCTCTGCCATGGGCGCGCGTTTGGAACGGCGGCCTGAGCGGGAGGAGTTGAGCGAAGCGCCCATTACGCCTTATCCAGGTCGCGGCTCAGCCCGTTATGCACCTTGTCGGCGAACCGCTGGAGCTTTGCCTCATACCGGTTCACCCGCGCGGAAAACCGGTTGTAGGCGATAACGGCTGGGATAGCCGCAAACAGGCCGATGGCGGTGGCGAACAACGCCTCCGAAATGCCCGGCGCAACCACGGCCAGACTTGAGCTTTCCTGTGCGCCGATCTGGAAGAAACTGTTCATGATACCCCACACCGTCCCGAACAGGCCGACAAACGGGGCAACTGATCCGGTGGTTGCCAGAAATGTCAGCTTGTCCGCCAGTTCATCGGCTTCGGTGGCGATCTGGCTTTCCATCGCCGCGCTGATCCGGTCTCGCGCGGCAGAACGGTCCACGCTGCGGCCATTGGCGGTCGATCGCTTCCATTCGTCCAGCCCCATACCAGCAACCCGTGCGGAAGGAATTTCCGCGCGCACCTTGCGCGTCAACAAGGCCTCCCGGTCCTTGGTCTCCCAGAAATCCGTCTCGTATCCGCGTGATTTTGCTTCCAGCGCGCCGACCCTCAGCGAGAAACTGACGATGATCGTCCACACCCAGATGCTGGCAAGGATCAGGCCTGCCATCACGATCTGGACGACGATATCCGCGTCCAGAAACAGTTCGACAGGATCCAGCCGGGTGGGCGCCGCGGCAAGGAAATGAGAGGGAGAATAAAGCGGAAGGTTCATCAGGTCTCGTTTTCCATAAAGTCTTTAAATGCAGCGCGCCACGCAGCGGGCTGGCGGCGCGGACGGCCTTCCAGCGTGATAAAACCGACGCGCAAACTCGCTTCGCACAAAGGCGTGTCATCGCGGGTGGCGATCTGGTGCATCCGGCAACTTGCCGCGCCCAGCTCGGTACAGGTGGTGGCGATCACGACATCATCGTCCAGTCGCGCCGGGCTGAGATATTTGAGGTTGATCTCCGCGACCGCATAAGCACCGCCTTCTTCTCCTTTGGCCCCGCTTTCAATCGCGGCGCGCTGATCAATCTTTAGAAGGCGCAGCAAGTCGGAGCGCGCGCGTTCAAACCAGCGCAGGTAATTCGCATGATAGGTGATGCCTGAAAGGTCGGTGTCCTCGTAATAGACACGCACCGCATAAAGGTGGCGCGGTCCATCAAGAACGCCGCCCGGAAAAGTCAGATTTCGTGGATGTGGCTGGATCATTTCGCAGGATGGTTAACGCAGCGGGTTGCGCCATGCCACCCGCTTTTACGAGTTGTGCATGAATGACGGCGAAACACCCTCTTACTTCATCACCATCGGTCCGATGAACTGCCCGCCCAGAATGTGCACATGCAGATGCGGCACTTCCTGCCCGCCATGCGCACCGAGATTGGCAAGCAGCCGGTATCCCGGTGCGACGAGTCCTTTTTCGCGCGCCACATGGCCGACCGCACGCACGAAGCCTGCGATTTCATCTGCCGAAGCCTTAGCAGAAAAATCGTCCCAGCTGACATATTTGCCTTTGGGAATAACCAGAGTGTGCACTTTCGCCTGTGGGTTGATGTCCTCGAAGGCATAGGACCATTCATCCTCATACACTTTGGTCGAGGGGATTTCCCCGCGCAGGATTTTGGCGAAGATGTTGGTGTCATCATAGGGCAGGGTCGCGTCGATGGGCATCAGTCGTCCTTTCTGCTGGCTTTTTCGGTGAGCCCGGAAAGCCCCTCGCGCCGGTCCAGTTCGGCCATGACCTGATCCAGCGATATGCCTTTGGCCTGAAGCAGGACCATCCAGTGAAACAGCAGATCGGCGCTTTCGCTGACGACCTCCTCCGGAGAACCGGACAGCGCCGCGATTACGGTTTCGACCGCTTCCTCGCCCACTTTTTGGGCGATAGTGGGCAGGCCCCTGGCGTTCAGTTTCGCAACATAGCTTTCCTCGGGAGAGGCGCTGGCGCGGGCGGCGATGGTAGTTTGGAGGCGTTCGAGTGTGGTCATGTCAAATCGTGTTGCGCAAAGGTGCCAGATTTACAAGCCACGGGCCGGTAAGCCGGCATCGCGCAGAGCCTTGTGAGCCTGCGAAATCGAATAGGTGCCAAAGTGGAATATGCTAGCGGCCAGCACCGCGCTTGCGCCGCCTTTCGCCACGCCTTCTACCAGATGATCCAGCGTGCCCACACCGCCGCTTGCAACAACGGGGATGCCGACCCTGTCCGCAATGGTGCGGGTGAGTTCGAGATCATATCCCTTTTGCGTCCCGTCGCCATCCATACTGGTAACGAGCAATTCGCCCGCGCCGAGATCAGTGACTTTCGCGGCGTATTCAACTGCGTCGATGCCAGTGGGTTTGCGCCCGCCATGGGTGAAGATTTCCCATTTGCCCGCTTCATCGGCACCGCTAACCTTGCGGGCATCCACGCTGGCGACAACGCATTGGCTGCCGAATTTCTCGGCAATCTCGCGCACCAACTCAGGCCGCGCAACAGCGGCGGAATTGATCGCAACCTTGTCCGCCCCTGCCAAAAGCAGCGCGCGCGCATCCTCGACACGGCGCACCCCGCCACCCACCGTTAGCGGCATGAAACACACTTCTGCGGTGCGGCGAACAATATCGAGCAGGGTCCCGCGCCCTTCGTGACTGGCGGAGATATCCAGAAAGCACAGCTCATCCGCCCCCGCCGCATCATAGGCGCGCGCCTGTTCGACGGGATCGCCCGCGTCCTTCAAATCTACGAAGTTCACGCCCTTCACAACGCGCCCTTCGGCAACGTCAAGACAGGGGATAACGCGGATACGGACTGTCACCGGGCGGCCTCCGATGCATCGGCGCCGATACCCGGCGTGGTGAAGATGCCAGCGAGACACTGATCGCCCTCACACCCTTCATCACCTAAAAACGGCATCAGCGCGAACGGCCACATGAAGCTGGCGAAAAACATGCCCATCATCCCGTAAGCCATACCCTGTTTGCCCAGCCGCGGTCCAAACAACCGCTCCAACCCGAGCGACAGCGCGAAGAACACAACCACATTGATCAGCGCGACCGAAACCGTGCTGACTGTGATGCCCGCAAGGAAGGTCAACACCATGAACATGCAGCCCATTTCGCGCATCAGGCGATGCTCCTTCCATATGAGAGATAACCCATCGCAACCGCCATCAAGAGCATCGCGAAACAGCCCCCCATAAAGAGCCAATAAAGCTGAGGCCTATCGACCCGCTGCGCATTGACGATGCGTCCCTGCGTCAGGCCGCCAATCAGAAGGATCAGAAACGCGAACGCGGTCATGAACCATGACAAGCCAAAGCGGTTCATCCCAAACATGAAGCCCGCCAATGCGATGACACCAAAGAAGATTGCCAAGTTCCTGAGCATCCGCCTAGGCCCGTCCACCCATCGCAATCGCGGCGGCGAGGTCCAGCTTACCCTCATACAAAGCGCGGCCCGTTATCACCCCTTCGATGCCCTCCTTGGCATTGAGCGCGAGCACGTGAATATCGTCGATCCCCTTCACGCCGCCGCTCGCGATGACGGGGATATCGACCTGCCGCGCCAGTTCCACGGTCGCATCGATATTAACGCCTTTGAGCAAGCCATCGCGGCCGATGTCGGTGAACAGCAGCGCGGCGACACCAGCATCCTCAAACCGGCGCGCCAGATCGACCACGGGCACATCGGACACCTCGGCCCAGCCTTCGGTTGCAACCATGCCGTCTTTCGCGTCCACAGCGACGACGATTCCGCCCTCCCATTCGCGCGCCATTTCGCGCACAAAATCGGGGTCTTTGAGCGCCGCAGAGCCCATCACCACGCGCGCCACGCCCAGATTGAACCAGCCCTCAACCGCCTTAGCATCGCGGATTCCGCCGCCCAGTTGAACATGGCCGGGGAATGCCTCCACAATCGCTTCGACCGCGGCGCGGTTCTCGGCTCGGCCAGCAAAACTGCCGTCCAGATCGACAACATGCAGATGCTGCGCGCCAGCATCCGCGAACAGCATCGCCTGCGCCGCTGGATTGTCCCCATAGACGGTGGCGCGATCCATATCGCCCTCGGCCAGCCGCACGACGTCTCCGCCTTTAAGATCGATTGCGGGAAAGATGATCATGGCTTCCACTCCAGAAAACGTTTCATCAACTCCAATCCGTAGGCCTGGCTCTTTTCAGGGTGAAACTGAACGCCAAGGATGTTTCCCTGTGCAACCGCCGCAACAAGCCCTTCCCCGTGGTCAGTCATGGCCGCTATGTCTGCACCACTTGTCGCGGCGAAGTGGTAGGAATGGAGGAAATACGCCTCCCCGCTTGTCAGCACCGGATGCGCCTTTGCATGCGGCAGCAAGGCGACATCGTTCCAGCCCATATGCGGCACCTTGATCGCGGGGTCGGTCGGCTCGATCAGCCGGACCTCGCCCGCGATCCAGCCCAATCCTTCATGCGCGCCGTATTCCAGACCACGGTCGGCCAGCAATTGCATTCCCACGCAAATGCCAAGGAACGGCGCGCCACCGACATGCACACGCTCCGTCATCGCCTCGATCATGCCGGGCACCGCGCGCAGACCGTCAGCGCACGCCCGAAACGCGCCGACACCGGGCAGCACGATCCGGTCGGCCGCGCGCACGACATTGGCATCGGCGGTAACGCTCACATTCGCGCCCGCCGCTTTAAGAGCGTTGTGAACCGAATGCAGGTTTCCAGCGCCATAATCGACCAAAGCTACGATCTCCGCCATTTCGTCACATCCCTCGGTCGCGCAGCGACCGCGAGGGCGACCGCCCGCCCGCAGCGGGTCCGCAGCAGAGCAAAGGACGTCTAGCGAGGACGCACGCCCGGGTGGGCGTGCGCAAGAAATTGACCCTACCCACCAAGCTGACCTTTAGTGCTCGGGATCGCCTCGCCTTTTCTCGGATCGCGTTCCACCGCGATACGCATCGCGCGAGCAAAGCCTTTGTAGATGCTCTCGCAAATGTGGTGGTTGTTCGCCCCGTATAACAGCTCGATATGAAGGGTCAGGCCCGCCGACTGCGCGACCGAGTGGAACCAGTGTTCAATCAGTTCGGTGTCCCATTCGCCCAGCTTCTCTTGTGAGAATTTCGCGTTCCACACCAAAAACGGGCGGCCCGAAATATCCAGCGCAACCCGGCTGAGCGTCTCATCCATCGGCGAATAGGCGTGGCCATACCGCCCGATACCCGCCTTGTCCCCCAGCGCATCCGCCAGAGCCTGACCCAGCGCAATCGCGGAATCCTCGGTCGTGTGGTGCTGATCAACATGCAGATCACCATTCACCTTCATCGTCACATCGATAAGCGAGTGTTTGGAGAATTGTTCAACCATATGATCGAGGAACCCGATCCCGGTTGCGACATCGTATGCGCCGGTGCCATCCAGATTGACACGAATGTCGATTTTGGTCTCGGCCGTGCCGCGTTTAACAGTGCCAATGCGTGGTTGGCTGTTGGGTTGGTTGGTATGAGCGTTCGATTGGGCCATAGCCCAGCGCTATAAGCGGGTTGTGGACACGCGCAAGAGCCCCGCATGACGCGCCAATATCGCAATGCAGCATGGTTTCACGACGAAATGCGCCAATCACGCATGTCACTCGCGTCCAGACTGATTCACAATTGCCCGCACGAAACTCTTGACCAAGTCTGCCAGCGCCTTCACCACACACATTATTATGACTGACGACACCCCCGACAGCCTGATCCCGTATGACGAGATCGTTCAGGAAGCGCTGCGCGCTGTGGTAGGCCGTGTGCTGGGCGAAATTGAGCAGGGCGGTGGCGAATTGCCCGGCACCCACCATTTCTACATCACGTTCAAAACAGGCGCTCCGGGCGTCTCGATCCCGACGCATCTACGCGAACGCTTCCCCGACGAAATGACGATCGTGCTGCAAAACAAGTTCTGGGAACTGGAGGTGCGCGAAGACGGCTTTGGCGTGGGGCTTTCGTTCAACCAGATTCCGGCAAAGCTGGACATTCCCTTTGCCGCGATCACCGCATTTGTTGATCCAGCGGTTGATTTCGGCCTGCAGTTTCAGGCGACGGTGGACGACATGGAAGCCGAACCGCACGAAAATGCCCAGAATGACGGTTCAGGCGGCGCAAGCGGCGCTGACAATGGCGACGGCGATGGAGACGGAAACGGCTCCAATGTTGTCACAGTCGATTTCGGCCGGAAAAAGTAATATCTTCGAAAAATGACGGGTGCCCGTTTTTCCGTAGCGCCAGGTTTTTGGAGCTATTGAGGCGCGAGAGCATTGGTAAGGGATATGCCGAAACCAAAACAGAACCGTCTGATGCGCAGCCTTGCGCAACAGGAAGAAAGCGAAAAGGCAGCGCGCTCACGCGTAATGCCCAGTCCAAATCCAGCAACCAATCTTATTATTGCGGACATTCTTGTTCGCGGTGTCTCAACCCTCGTACGGAAGTCTGTCGAGAAGAAGGTCGCAAAAGCCAGCCTTGAAGACGAGGCTGATGCGCAGAATATGCTGGATAGCAAGACCCTGCTGACGACTCTTGGCCTGTACGGCGCAAGCAAGCTGGCAACACGCTCTCCTGCCGGGCTGGGCGTGGTTGCGGGCGGGCTGTTGATCAAGACGCTGTATGATCGCGGCAAGGCGCGCCAGCTTCGAACGGCGATCAAAGGCGCGTTACCCAAGTCCACAGGCGAAGCCGATAGCTGATTGCGGTGTCCCGAGCTTTAGGCCCGCGATTTTAGATGCCAGACTTTTGATGACGCACTTTTGGTCCAGCCCTCGTGATGCTTGCACCCTTGATTCAGGCCGTGACCTGCCCCATCGGGGCGCATGGGCGATCACAACACACCATCTGAAGCCATGCAGCCAGAAGATATTGCGCGGAAGAACCCGCCGATCCAGACCAACACGCTAAAGCGTCGCGGGCTGTTGTTCATACTGTCCTCGCCATCGGGTGCGGGCAAGACGACACTGTCACGGAAGCTGCTCAAATCTGATGAGTCGATCGATCTGTCCGTCTCCGCCACCACCCGCGCTCCGCGCTCTGGTGAACAGGACGGTGTGCATTACCACTTCATCTCCGATGCCGAATTTGACCGGATGGTGGAAGAGGACGACTTCTACGAATGGGCAGAGGTGTTCGGACATCGATACGGCACGCCAAAAGGCGCGATCCGCGAAGCTTTGAAAGACGGTCGCGATTTCCTGTTCGATATCGATTGGCAGGGCACGCAGCAGCTTTATCAAAAGGACCAACAGGACGTGGTCAGCGTCTTCATCCTGCCGCCAAGCCTTGATGAATTGCGCCGCCGGCTCGAATCGCGCGCGCAGGATAGCGCCGAAGTCATCGATGCGCGCATGGAGCGCGCCCGCGCCGAGATCAGCCATTGGGCCGAGTACGATTATGTCGTGATCAACGATGATGTGGACGAATGTTTTGACCGGGTGTGCGAGATATTGGACGCCGAACGCATGCGCCGCACGCGCCAGACCGGCCTGATCCCGTTCGTGCGGGAATTGATGGGCGGCTGACCGGACCTGTCAGTGCCGCCCGGCGACCCAAGCGCTTTGAGGGGCTGTGAGCAACTCAGTTCTTAGTGTATACAATAGGATATGCGATTTTGGCTTCCCCTTCCCTTTGTAGCGCTTGCGCTGTCGTGGAGCCTTGCTGCACAAGACAATCCTGTCTCAAGCGAGCCACCTGCTGAAACAGCGGCGCCATAGGATAACGCGATCATCGTCACGGGCTCGCCGGACCTCGAAAAAACAGTTCACCGCTTTATCCGATGCGTCATGGTGCCTGAGTCAGCTGGACAATACGCCCGTTTTGATGCGCCCGCCTGCTCCTCTGCCATTGGAGTAAGCGCGCAGCTTGGGGACGCGATAGAGACCCGGATCCGCGCTGTGGAAAAGGCCAGCGGCGTTGAAGTTGGCAAGGACGGGTGCAAACCCGACCTGCATCTCCTGATCGTGGATGACGGACTTTCCGCTATCGCCACCCTGCGCCAGCGTCACAAACGCGCATTTGGCAAAATGCAGCCCTACTTGCGCGACAGGTTGGAGCGCGGCGAGGGTCCGGCTTATCACTGGCGCGTGGTCTTTCCGCTCAGTTCCGATGATAATGTGAACTGCGCCACACCTGGCAGTTTTGGCGGAGGGCACGAGACCTATGGCCTTATTAACGACGATGCGATGAACGCCGCGCGCACTCAGATAAAATCGCGCAACCTTTTGCCACTGCGTCAGGCGATCAACCATGCGTTCGTCCTGATAGAGCGCGAATCGATGATCGGGCTGAGCGCGGTGCAGATTGCCGATTTTGCCGCGATGCGATCGTTAGTGAGAGCCAGCGAAAACAACGAAGCGCTGGACGAAATTGAAACGATCCTCTCTCTGTTTGAAAACGACGCAGTCCGCAAGGAACGGCCGACGCTGAGCCAGTGGGATCTGGCTCTGCTCAAATCGCTTTAAGCCGCGCGGCCCGATATGAACGCGAACCGCCAGCGATCGCAAATGGCACGGGTGTTTGTGAAGGCGCTGGACGGCTCGGAATAACAAAAGCGCGTTGCGGCCCGTCAAAAAAGCGTAAAATTCTAGCCCCACCATGTTGCAGCGCAATAAACCGCTTGGCAGTATGACGAATTGGCGTATTGTTGGCAGGTGGGCGACTGGCACTTCCTTTTCTACGCTATCCCCGCTCTGCTGCTCGCGGGTGCGGGTGCGGGGTTTGCTGCTGGCCTGTTCGGGATTGGCGGCGGGTTTGTTGTCGTCCCCGCGCTGATATTCATCCTCCCGCTAATGGGCGTAACGCCCGAACAGATCACCCACATCGCCATTGGCACATCGCTGGCGACCATCATCTTCACATCGATCCGCGCGGTCCAAAGCCATGCCAAGCGAGGCTCGGTCGATTTCGACGTGCTGAAGGGGTGGGCGCCATGGGTCGTGTGCGGCACTGTGCTGGGCGCATGGGTGGCCGATATCGTCACCGGGTCGCAATTGGCACTGATCTTCGGCATCGGCGTGCTGGGCTTTGCGGTCTATTTCCTGCTACCCGCGCGCAAGGGTGAACCGGTGCTCGCCGGAATGCCCGTGGGCGCATCGCGCGCGGGGATTGCCGGATCGCTGGGGGCTATATCGGCCCTGCTGGGCATTGGCGGTGGCACTTTGACGACACTGGTGATGACTCTGGGCGGATCGCCAATCCACCGGGCCATCGGGACCGCCGCTGGCATGGGCGCGATCATTGCGGTGCCCGGCACAATCGGATTTCTGATTATCGGCTGGAGCGTGCCCGATCTACCGTTCGGCTCGATCGGCTATGTCAACCTGCCCGCCACCCTCGCCATTGTTGCGACATCGGTGCTGTGCGCGCCGCTCGGCGTGGCGACCGCGCACCATCTCAGCCCCTCGGTCTTACGGTCTGTCTTCGGAGTGTATCTCGTGCTGGTCGGAGTGATGATGATCGCCAAATTCTAGAAGCGTGTTCAACCCAAAAGGAGCAAGTCAGTCATGAAGCCCGATCGCAGAACATTCCTCACCGGAGCCACTCTGGGCGCTGGCCTGACGGTGCTTCCTGCAAGCGCCTCTGCCGCCGCCGCTACAATTCCAAGCGTTCCCGACTTCGGGCCGCTCAACGGGCAGGCGCTGCTCAGCCGCAATGAAAACCCCTATGGCCCTGCCGCCTCCGCTTTGAAAGCGGTCAGCGAGAGCGCGCAAATGGGCTGCTATTATGCCGACCGCGGATCGCGGCGGTTGCGCGATATGATCGCGGAGCGGCATTCGGTTGATCCCGAACAGGTTGTGCTGGGTAGCGGATCGACCGAAATCCTGTGCGCCATTTCGCTGGCATGGGGCAGAGATGGCGCGATCCTGTGCCCCGACCTGTTCTGGGATACGACGGTCAAATATGGCGAGCGTCAGGGCGTCAAATCCATCCGCGTGCCATTGGGCGCGGATATGGGCGTCGATCTGGACGCGATGGGCGCGGCGATGGACGGGCCGATGGCGAGCGAGGTTTCGCTGGTCCAGATTTGCAATCCTAACAATCCGACAGGGATGCTCATCGAAAACACGAAGCTGCGCGCTCTCGCCGCCAGGGTCACGCCCAAGGCGACGTTGCTGGTGGATGAGGCCTATAACGAGCTGACCGATGCACCCGATGACAACACTTTGATCGACCTTGCCCGCGCGGGCGAAAACGTGATCATCTGCCGCACCTTTTCCAAAATATACGGCATGGCCGGGATGCGCGTGGGCTATGCGATCACCAATGAAGCCAATGCGGAGCGGATCAGGAGCCATTTGATGAGCTTTGGCGGCAATGTCTCCGGCGTGGCGGCGGCTATCGCGTCCTACAGCGACATTGATTTTCTCACCAAATCGCTCGCCATGGTGCGCGAGGGGCGTGAGATGATCATGTCCTCGGTGAAGCAGGCGGGGCTTGTCGCGCTGCCGTCGCAGACCAATTTCGTCTATGTCGAAGTGCCCGATGCTGATGCCGTGCAAAAGGCGATGGCCGCGCGCAATATCTCCATCCGCGGCGCCTATGGTGAATGGACGCAATATTCCCGCGTCAGCACGGGGCGGTTGGAAGATGTAAGCCGCTATGCCAAGGCATTGCCGGAAATCATCGACACCTTGCGCGCCTGATTACGTGTCCGGCGCGCCAGCGGGAGTATCCTTATATGAAGCGCCTGATCCCTTTCGCCGCCACGCTTGCTTTTCTGCCCACTCCGGCGCTGGCAGACACTCTGGTCGATGTCGTCAGTGAGCGCGTCTCCGAAGACGTGCCCGTCCCGACATTCAAGGTCGACACAAGCTGGCCAAAATTGCCCGATGACATGATTCTGGGCCAGATCCCCGGCCTCTCCATCGCCAAAGATAATACGGTCTGGGTGTTGACCCGCCCCAACTCCCTGAACCCGACAGAGGCCGGGCGCGACGCTGATCCCGCGATCACGGCGGCATGTTGCAAAGCCCCGCCGCATGTCCTCCAGTTCGATCAGGACGGCACTCTGCTGCGCAATTGGGGCGGTCCGGCGCTCGCTCCGGGGGAAAGCACGGTCACCGGCTCAGGCCGAAACCGCAACGAGGAAGGCGACGAGCAATGGCCCGCCAATGTCCACGGCCTGTTTGTCGATGATGACATGAACGTCTGGATCGGCGGCAATGGCAGCGGCGATCATGTGATCCTGAACTTTACCAAGGATGGGGAGTTCATCCGCCAGATCGGCCGTCGCCAGACCACTGAGGGCAATCTGTCGCAGCAATATCTCGGCAATCCCGCCGATATCAGCGTCAATGGGGAAAGCGTGCTGGTCGCGGATGGATACACCAACACCCGCGTCATCGAATTTGCCGCCGACGATCTCGCTTTCCAGCACCTCTGGGGAGCCTATGGCACGGAGCCGGGATCAGGCACACGCGCAGGCGATTTCGATCAAAGCATGGCCACCAGCACGGTGGAAGGCGGGCCGGACCCCAGCGCGCCCGAATTTGAACCGATGGTCCACTGCGTCGTGCGCGGGCCGGACAACACGATCTATGTCTGCGACCGCCGCAACAATCGCCTGCAACTCTTCCGCGAGACAAACGACGGCGTGGAATTTGTGCGCGACATCGCCATCGCGCCTGAAACCGGCGGCACCCGCACCGCAAGTGATGTCGCGTTCAGCCCGGACGGCACCTATGTCTATGTCGCCGACATGATGAATGGCCGCGTCTGGGTGCTGCTGCGCGAAAACCACGAAATCGTCAGCTGGTTTGGCCGCAATGGCCGCTATCCCGGCCAGTTCATCTGGCTGCACAGCGTCGATGTGGACAGCGCAGGCAATGTCTACACCACTGAGGTCAACACAGGTCGCCGCGTCCAACGCTTCGTCTTTCAGGGGATCGAGGAATGAAGCCTGAGCCGCGCCGGTTACTCCTGCGACGCGGCAAAAAGCCCTGACAAGAAATCCGGCGTGGCATTGGGGTGATTGACGATCTTCTCCAGCGTGCGTCGTGAGGCCCCCTTTGAAAGCGCCTCCAAAATGTGCGTGGGGGTTGAAGTATTTTTCGCCAGAGCCAGCCGCACATCAGCATTGTCATCTGCCGCCAGCTTTTCCAGAAACTCAGGACCAAGCCGCGCATTGCGCGCCGCATTTCGGCGGACAAGCGGGCTGGGATCGTTCACCAGTCCTTCCAGAACGGTAAGCGGCGCGCGGTCCTTATAGGCGGTGGACGCTCGAACCCTTTCATCGGCGTCCCCCGCCAAAGCGGCGATTACATCGGGCGGTGTGTTGGAATGATAAACGACTGACAGCCGTTCGTCCTTTGATCGGCTCCTCGCAAACTCGCGCAAGATGTCTGGCGGCAAGTCGGGATTGCCCAAGGTTTCAATGCGCACGTAAGGATAGGGATCGCGCAACAGCGCCCGCACAGCCTCCAGCGGCGTGTTCACGTTTCGCCCTGCCCGCATCCTGACATACTCATCCTTGCTTTGGGCGAGCGCGGCCAGCACATTGGGCGGAGTGTTGGGATTCTCCGCGATCAACCAAGGGACTTGTCGATCTGCGTCATCGGCCAGCACGCGCAGCAGTTCGGCCGGTGTTTCGGGGTGGCGGCCGACCGCATAGCGGACCTTGGCATCAGGGTCTGCGGCCAGCTTGACGAGCAGCTCGGGCGGGAGGCTGGCCTGCACCAGCAGGGCAGCGCGCACGCCAGCGTCTTCATCTGCGGCCAACGTGCCATAGGCGGAGGGCGGTAAAAGCGGATTTTCCGCAAGAGTTGCGCGAATGTTGGGATCATCCGCATTCAGCATTTTCAGCAGCGTTTCAGGCGCTGCATTCAAACTGTCCGCAATCGCCTTGGCCTGAAAATACGTCGCACCGTGCGCCGCCCCGGCGATGATCGTATCAGGCACGTTGGGGTTAAAGATCACATCGGCCCTGACCCTGTCATCCGGATCATTCGCCAGCCTTTCCAGAACCGCGCTTGGAGTAACGGGATTGGCCGCTACATCACCGCGTATTTGCCGGTCTTCGTCCGCAGCGAGCTGTGCCAGAATATCCGCTGTGGAGCTGCAATTCCCCGCCAATCCCGCGCGCACCCTCCGGGCCTGATCATTCGCCAGAAACCGCAATGCCGAAAGCGGCGCAGAGGGGTTTCCAGCGACGCCGCCCCGGATGCGGACATCGGGGTCACGCGCGAGGATTTCCAGCAAGTCCGCCGGTGTGCGCTCAGAATAGGCGAGCGCAAACCGGATGCTGTCCGCTTTCTGCGTGGTCCCGCGCGCTTTGGCTGGTCCCGTCATGACGATAATGGCTGTCGGCCTGACCCATGTACGATCACAGGCTTGCTCCAGCCGCTTTGCCCGCTCAGCCTCGATCACTCCTGCGCCAGCCAGAGCAGGGGTTGCCAATGCAAACCCGGTCGCGAAAGCGGATACGAGCATGCTGAGGCTCAGGAGTGAACGTCGCGAATGGGCCATGGTGTGAACCTTACGATACATGACGCCGCCGCAAATAACTGTATTTTCCTACAAGCAAACAAGTGACTAAGACTTAAACCGGTTCTTTCACACTGTCGGGCGAGTTTTGGCCAAGGGGGCAAAACGAAAGCAGGTTGGAAAAGTGTCAAACCCTATCCAACATGGTATTGCTCAATAACTTCAATGGCTTGTGTATGATTTGGCCGCATCACCAGGCTTGGATGTGTCAAATAAGGTTGGAAACTTCCGAAGGCAGGCCGTTGCGGATCGTGCGCAAAGTGCCGCTCTATCCTCCAAAGAGAACGGGCCTCCAAAGAGAACGGGCCTCCAAAGAGAACGGGCCTCCAAAGAGAACATGCCTCCAAAGAGATGGGGCCGCCAAAGAAAAAGGGCCGCCGGATCGCTCCAGCAGCCCATCTCCTGTGTGTGAAGGTGAATAATCAACCAGCCGGATCGTTGAACATCCCCGGCAGGCTTGCATTTACGATGCCGCCATCGACAGTGATCGTATCGCCCACGATGTAGTCTCCGGCGCGGCTGCACAGATAAATGGCGGCGGCGGCCATGTCTTCCTTGGTCCCGATCCGCTTGGACGGGATCATCGAGGCCGATGCGTCGGGCGCGTTCTTGGCCGCCTTGTTCATCTCGCTGGCAAAGGCGCCCGGCGCGATGGAGCTGACGATGATGTTATCCTGGATCAGCCGCGCGGCCATGCGGCGGGTCAGTTGGATAACGCCCGCTTTGGAGGCCTGATAGGCATAGGTCTCCCACGGATTGATGCGCTGGCCGTCGATGGATGACACATGGATCACCTTGGCCGGGTGATCGCCCTTGCCCGCGGCGACCAACAGGTCGTGCAGCTTTTGCGTCAGGAAGAACGGTGTCTTGACGTTGAGGTCCATCGTGCGGTGCCAACCGGCCTCGTTGAATTCAAGGTACGGCTGACCCCATGCAGCGCCTGCATTGTTGATGAGAATGTCAAGCTTGTCCTCGCGCTTCTTCATCTCGTCAGCGAGCGCGACCATGCCTTCCATTTGGGAAAGGTCGGCGGGGATGCCGATGACCTTACCATCGCCGAACTCTGCGCCAAATTCGGCGATGGTGTCATTCATCTGCTCAACCTTGCGGGCCGAGATATAGACCCGGGCGCACCCCGCCGCCAACAGGCCTTCGACGAACATCTTGCCGATCCCGCGGCTGCCGCCTGTGACCAGGGCGACGCGGCCATCAAGACCGAAAAGTGATTGAATATCCATGTGTTTGTTCCCCAAAATCTGTTCTTAGTATCCGCTCAGTTCCGCGACGCGGTTGGCGTGGAAATAGGCATCGCCCAGAAATTCCTGAAGCGCGCGGTCACGTTTCATATACAGGCCGATATCGTATTCGTCGGTCATCCCGATGCCGCCATGCATCTGCACGCCTTCCTTCACTGAAAGGCCGGCAACCTTGGCGACTTTGGCCTTGGCGACAGAGCTCATCAGTTCCGCCTTGTCAGAGCCCGCATCGAGCAATTGCTGGGTCTTGATGACGACAGCGCGCGCGATTTCGACTTCGGAATACAGGTGGCTGGCGCGGTGTTGCAGCGCCTGAAATTCGCCGATCAGCGTGCCGAATTGCTTGCGCTGTTTAAGGTAATCGACGGTCAGGTCCATCGCCCCGCGTGCAACGCCAACACCCTCAGCCGCTGCACCCACGCGCCCAGCGGTGAGAATCGCATCAAGCACTTCGCGTCCGCCATCGACCTCACCGATGACAGCATCGCCGTCCAGTTCAACGCCATCGAACTTCATATGGCTCGCGACTGAGCTGTCCACCAGGCGGACCGGGTCCTGTATCATGCCCGCTGCATCCTTGGGCACGGCGAACAAGGTGATGCCATCGGCGTCTGTGTCGGAACCGCTGGTGCGTGCGGCGACCACAATCATATCGGCGCTGGCGCCCTGAATGACGAAGCTTTTGGAGCCGGTGAGTTTGAACCCGTTGCCCGACTTTTCGGCCTTGGTAGTAATGCGGTCGGGCCGGTGTTTTGCGGTTTCATCAATAGCGACGGCAAAGACGCTCTCGCCTGAGACCAGCCCGGGCAGATAGCGCCCGCGCATATCGTCCGATCCGTGTTTAAGCGCGGTCGCGGCCAGCACAGAGGATGTCAGGAACGGCGAAGGGGTCAGGTTACGGCCAATCTCTTCGAGCACGATGCCCGCTTCGACATGGCCCATGCCAAGGCCGCCATCAGCCTCGTCCACCAACATTCCGGTAAAGCCCATTTCCGCCATCTGGTGCCACAGTTTGTGGCCGAAACCGTCCGGGCAATTGCCGTCGCGATAGTGGCGCAACTGTTTGGCAATATTGCCTTCTTCAGCCATAAAACCGCTGGCGGTGTCAGCCAGCATCGTCTGATCTTCGTCGTGATAAAGGGGCATTTGAAATCTCTCTCCCGTTACGCCCTCCCGTTTATGAGAGGGGCAGTGAGACTTTGCCGCGCGAGCGGCCCAGTCGCAGCGGGGTGGGCTGGCTGCTTGCCATTTTCCCACCCCCGACCCCTTCCGCAATCGGAAGGGGAGAATGGCGGTCTTTTACGATCCGGGCAGATCGAGGATGCGCTTGGAAATCACGTTGAGCATGATCTCGCTGGTGCCGCCTTCGATCGAGTTTGCCTTGGTCCGCAGCCAGTTACGCGATGGCTTTCCGCCGCCGGTCTCTTCACTTTCCCATTCCAAGCTGCGCGAACCGCCCGCCGACATCATCAGCTCGTGCCGGCGTTTGTTCAGCTCGGTTCCGGAATATTTCATCATGTTCGGCTGCGCTGGATGCGCCTTGCCGACCTTGACTTCATCGAGGAACTTCTCGCCCATCGCGCTGTATGCCAGCGCATCGATATCGAACATCGCGAGCTCAGCGCGCAGCACTGGGTCAATCTCGTCCCCGGTCTTGGCCGCGTGGCGCTTCATGGCGGGGCCGATAGCAGCCAGACGATCGCCGTCATCTGCGCCAGAGATCATCTCACGCTCATGGCCCAGCAGGTATTTCGCCACGTCCCAGCCGCGATTGACTTCGCCGACCTGCGCCGGAATGCCCTCACCATAGGACTTGGGCACCTTCACATTGTCCATGAACGTCTCACAGAACGGCGATGCGCCGCTGATCAGTTTGATCGGCTTGGTCGAGCAACCCTCGCTCTCCATGTCGAACAGCATGAAGGTGATGCCCTGATACTTGTTTTCCTTGTCAGTGCGCACAAGGCAGAAAATCCAGTCCGCCTGATCGGCATAGGACGTCCAGACCTTTTGCCCGTTCACGACCCAGTGATCGCCCTTGTCCTCACCAAAGGTCTGGAGGCTGACGAGGTCAGAGCCGCTGCCGGGTTCGGAATAGCCCTGACACCAGCGGATTTCACCGCGCGCGATTTCACCCAGAAAATGCTTCTTCTGCTCTTCCGTGCCGAATTTCAGCAGCGCCGGTCCAAGCATCCAGATGCCAAAGCTGGATAAAGGCGGGCGCGCGTTGATGCGGCCCATTTCCTGACGCAGCACCTTGGCCTCGGCAGGGTTGAGACCTGCGCCGCCATATTCCTTGGGCCATGCAGGCACGGTGAAGCCCTTTGCAACGCATGCCTCGAACCATGATTTTTGCGCGTCGTTTTTGAAAGTGGCGCGGCGGCCGCCCCAATACACATCGCTGTCATCGCGCACGGGCTGGCGCATTTCTTCGGGACAGTTTGCCTCAAGCCAGCTGCGGGTCTCTGCGCGGAAAGTCTCCAGATCGGACATTATGCCATTACCTCTCTCATTTGGATCCCAGTTGACGCTTACGTTATGGGAATTGCAGCCCTTGGGGCAAGCGCGGATTTCTGCGGCGTGGAGAGGGAAGGGCGACTAAGACGGAGTATATCTGCATGCCGTAGCGTAAGGCGCGACAAGGATTGACGCACACAACGCGAAGCCTACGCTAAAGTAAGAGGGATTTGGAGAGAACCGTGACGGGATTCGCACAAAGACGCGCCGCAAAGGCGTGCTTGGTATTGGTGCTTCGATGAGCGTCACCTTGAATGCCATCGGTCGCCCGCTGCCTTTGAGGCTCAAGCTGATACACGGCTTTGGCGCGGTAGCGTTCGGCGTAAAGGATGGCGGGTTTTCCTTCTTCCTGCTGATTTTCTACAATCAGGTTTTGGGCATGGACGCCGCTCTGGTCAGCGCGGCACTGCTGATTGCGCTGCTGGTCGATGCGGTAATCGATCCGATCATCGGCAATCTATCGGACCGCACTTACACACGCTGGGGCAGGCGGCTGCCGTGGCTGTACGTCGCTCCGATCCCGCTGGCCGTAGTATGGGTGATGTTGTGGTCCCCGCCCGGCGGCGAACCGCCCAGCTTTCTGGGCCTGCTGGGCATCGCGATTGCGGTGCGGATGCTGTTGTCCGCCTGCGAAGTCCCTTCAATCAGCCTCGTCCCTGAAATTACGCAGGACTATGATGAGCGCACCACCCTATTCCGGTTCCGGTTCCTGTCGGGCTGGCTTGGCGGTATTCTGATGATGGTGCTGGCCTACACCGTATTCATGGCGGGGCCAGACGGACTGCTCCAGAAAGACGGATACGTTTCCTACGGCATTTTCGGCGCTGTATTGATGGCGGTTTCTGTCATTGGATCTGCGGCAGGCCAGCATTATCTGGTGGCGAAACTGCCGGAAAAGAAACCCCCGCCCTTCTCACTCAAAGCCGCGTTCTCCGAAATTTTCGACGCGTTTTCCGAAAAAAGCTTCCTGATCTTCGCCGCCGGGGGACTGGCCGCCTATGTCAGTCAGGGCATGACCTTCTCGATCTCGAACTATCTCAATCTGTTTGTGTGGCAGTTGGATCGCCCGATCACACCAACATCACCGGACTGGCTGACCGGGCTGGTCGTATATCCGGTCACCCTGTTCCTCTCCGTGGTCCTGATGTTCTTCATCGTCGGGCCGCTCCATGCCAATTTCGGGAAAGCCAAAAGCGCGGTTATGGGCGCGCTGGGCAGCGTGATTATCGGGCTGTTTCCCTATGTCCTGCTGCTCATCGGGTTCTGGCCTACAGTCGGCACGCCCGCTTCGACCTTCGGGCTGCTTTTCTTCCTGCTGTTTGCGAATTGCATGGGCGTGGTCATGATGATCTCAGCGACGTCAATGATCGCAGAGATTGTCGAGGCGTTTGAAGAACGTACGCAGCGCCGTGCGGAAGGCGCGTTTTATTCGGGCAACTGGCTGATCCAGAAATGTGCAACCGGCGCCGGTATCTTTGTCACCGGCCTAATCATTTCGGCCTCGCAATTGCAGACTGATGCTTCACCGGGAACTGTGCCGCAGGACGTGATCAACTCCATCATCATCTATTTCGGTGCAGCGACCATCGTGCTGGCGGGCATTGCCGCATACTGGCTGGGCAGTTTTCCGATCAGCCGCGAAGAACATGAGGACCGCCTGCGTCGCCTCGCCCTGCGCAAGCCTGCAGCGCCCGGCCCTTCAACCAGCAGCGAAGGAATTGTCGCACCCGACGCAGGCTCGCTTGCGCCATAGGCAAGGTCACCCATCAAATCAGTGGTTGGCGCGACGCTCGCGCTCTGCCATTTAGAACCCATAGCAAATTAGGACGAACGAGAGAGGATCACCGGACATGGATTTTCAACCAACAGAACGCCAGGCCTATTGGGCAGGCCGCGTACGCGACTTTATCGAAAAAGAAGTGCGCCCCAATGTCGGCACATACAAGGCGCAGGATGCCGAAGGTGACCGCTGGAAAGTGATCCAGGTCATCGAGGAAAAGAAGAAACTCGCCAAGGAAGCGGGCCTGTGGAACCTGTTCATGCCGCCGCGCAATGACAGCCACCATCATGTTGACGACACATTCGAATTCGAAGGCCCCGGCCTGACCAACCTCGAATATGCGCTGTGCGCCGAAGAGATGGGCCGCATCGGTTGGGCGTCGGAAGTGTTCAATTGCTCTGCGCCTGACACCGGCAATATGGAAGTGTTCCACCGCTATGGCACGCGTGAGCAAAAGGAAGAGTGGCTGAACCCGATCATGAATGGCGAGATCCGTTCTGCCTTCCTCATGACCGAGCCGTTCACTGCGTCATCCGACGCGACGAATATCGAAACCCGGATTGAGCGTGATGGCGACGAATATGTCATCAACGGGCGCAAATGGTGGTCTTCGGGCCTTGGCGATCCGCGCTGCAAAATCGCGATTGTAATGGGCAAGACCGACTTCGAAGCAAAGCGTCATGCGCAGCAATCCATGGTGCTCATGCCGATCGACACACCCGGCGTTAACATCCTGCGCCACCTGCCTGTCTTTGGCTATGACGATGCGCCACATGGCCACATGGAAGTCGAGATGAAGGACGTTCGCATTCCTGTCTCCAACATGCTGCTGGGCGAAGGCCGCGGCTTCGAGATTGCGCAAGGCCGCCTTGGGCCGGGCCGCATCCACCACTGCATGCGCACCATCGGTGTTGCCGAGGAAGCGCTGGAAAAAATGTGCAAGCGCCTGCAAGAGCGCGAAGCATTCGGCAAGCCGATCTACAAGCATTCGGTCTGGGAAGAACGCGTCGCGCGTGCCCGCATTGATATCGACATGACCCGCCTGCTCTGCCTGAAAGCGGCAGACATGATGGACAAAGTCGGAAACAAAGCGGCCAAGCAGGAAATCGCCATGATCAAGGTGCAGGCACCGAACATGGCCCTGTCGATCATTGACGATGCCATTCAGGCCCATGGCGGCGGCGGCGTTTCGGAAGACTACGGTCTGGCACAGGCCTATGCGCACCAGCGTACCCTGCGCCTTGCGGATGGTCCCGACGAAGTTCACGCCCGCTCGATCGCTCGCATGGAAATCGCCAAGCACGCCCCTGAGGAAGGCCCCAGCGCCAACGCTCTGCGCGGCGGAATGGGCGCGCCTGCCAATGATGGCGGCATGTCATCAGGCGATATGGGCGTTGCCCGCTAACGGGATCTACGCTGCTCTAATGCCCCACTTGTCGGACGCCCGTTCCACAAGTGGGGCATGCGTTTCACCTTAATTGACGCCAATGCGTTAGCTGATAGTTGCCCCGGACATTCAAGGGGCATCTAAATGATTAAAAACACGATATTTCTGTCGGCACTGTCGTTGCCGGCACTATCTTTTTCGACGATGGCACTTGGCCAAGACAAGGCCGTGGCCGATACCGATACCCCTGCACCCACCGCGCCCCTCATGCCTGCCGGGCAAGACGCTCAACCCACTGCGCCTGCCGCATCAGATATGACAGCTCCCGCGCCGCTTCTGGTCGCTCCGCCGCAGGCGACGCAGCAGCTGGTTCTGCCAGCCAACACCGAAGTCGTGATGGCAATGAACGAAGACCTCACGACAAAGGGCGGCAAAATCGAAGCCGGTTCAATGTTCGCTCTTACCGTCGTCAGCGACGTCAAGATCGGTAACGTCACGGTCATCCCAAGAGGCGCGCGCGGCACCGGCGAAGTCACATGGAAAACCGGCAAAGCGGTGTTCGGCAAATCCGGCAAGATGGATGTTGAATTGCGTTCGGTCGAAGTTGGCGGGCGGCGTATCGAGGTTGAAGGAAAGTATCGACAGGAAGGCGAAGGCAGCACGATCGCAGCAGTCGGCGCTGTCTTTGTTGCAGCACCTCTTTTGTTCATCACCGGCAAAAGCGCCCGCATCCCGGAAGGTCGCGAGCTAATCGCCCGCACCAAATATGACATCCCAGTCGCCGTGGCTGACTCTGCACGAGCACCCGCAGCCGCCGCACCATTGATCGTCAGCCCTCCGACAGCGCCTGGAGAATAGCGCGACTTACGCGCCTGATGCAGAATTGCATAAGTCTGCCGGTCAATTTTCCCTTTACCCTGAGCCTGAACGAGGGCAGCGCATCCTGACAGGTTTAGAGGGAGCGGAAGAGTAAATGGCAAAAGCAGCTATTCTGGAAAAACCGGGCGAAGGGCTGACGATTGGTGAGGTCGAGTATTCTGATCCGGCTGCGCATGAGGTATTAATCGACACAAAAGCATGCGGGCTGTGCCATTCGGACCTGCACTTTATCGACGGCGCCTATCCGCACCCCCTTCCCTGTATTCCCGGTCACGAAGCTGCTGGCGTGGTTCGCGCTGTCGGCTCTGAGGTCACGACGCTGAAGCCGGGGGATCACGTGGTTTCCTGCCTCAGCGCGTTTTGCGGGCATTGCGAATTCTGCGTGACCGGGCGCATGGCCTTGTGTCTGGGTGGCGACACCCGCCGTCCCAAAGGCGCGGCCCCGCGGATGACACAGGCTGACGGGTCGCCGGTTGCGCAGATGCTGAACCTGTCATCCCTGTCCGAGCAGATGCTGATCCACGAAAACGCCTGCGTTTCCATCAACAAGGACATGCCGATGGATCGCGCCGCTATCCTTGGCTGCGCAGTCACGACGGGCGCGGGCACGATCTTCAACGCCTGCAATGTGACGCCCGGTGAAAGCGTGGCCGTGATCGGCTGCGGCGGTGTGGGTTTGGCCACGGTCAACGCGGCGAAAATCGCTGGCGCTGGCAGGGTTATCGCGGTCGATCCGCTGCCCGAAAAGCGCGAGCTTGCCATGACCCTTGGCGCCACGCACGCTGTGGATGCAATGGCAGAGGACGCGGTCAAACAGATCATGGCGATCTCGGGCGGCGGTGTTGACTGGGGCATCGAAGCGGTGGGCCGTCAGGCCTCTGCCGACCTCGCCGTCGCATCGCTGAAGCGCGGCGGCACGGCTGTAATCCTCGGTATGATGCCGCTGGATTGCAAAGTGGGCCTTGGCGCGATGGACCTGTTGGGGGGCAAGAAACTGATGGGCGCGATCATGGGGATGAACCACTTCCCCGTCGATTTGCCGCGTCTGGTCGACTTCTATCTGCGAGGCCTGCTGGACCTCGATACGATCATCGCGGAGCGCATTCCGCTTGAAGATGTGAATGCCGGTTTTGACAAAATGCGCGCAGGCCACTCCGCGCGCAGCGTTGTGGTGTTTGACTGATGGAAATTGATTTTGACAAGGAGATGGTCGGCACAGTCGAAGTGACCGACAAGGACAAGCTGGATCTGGATGCCCTGACCGCGTGGTTTGAAACCAATGTGGAAGGGTTCGCAGGGCCAATCAGCTACACCAAGTTCAAGGGTGGCCAGTCCAATCCCACTTACAAGATCGAGACGCCGGAGAAGAACTACGTCCTGCGCCGCCAACCCTTCGGCAAATTGCTGCCGAGTGCGCATGCGGTAGACCGGGAATATGCAGCGATGACCGGCCTTCATCCGACCGGCTTTCCTGTGCCCAAAACCTATGGACTGTGTGAAGATCGCGAAGTGCTGGGCTCCAAATTCTTCGTTATGAGCATGGCTGACGGCCGCTCTCTTTGGAATGGCGCACTGCCAGGGATTGAACCTGCCGAGCGGCGCGAAATCTACAACGCTTTGATCGACACGATGGCCGATCTGCACCTTAACAAGCCGGATGACATCGGCCTTGGCTCATATGGCAAGCCGACCGATTACTGCGCCCGCCAGATCGCGCGCTGGTCAAAGCAGTACAAGCTTTCCGAAACCGAACACATGCCGCAGATGGAGCGCCTGATCGAGTGGCTGCCGGAGACGATCCCGCCGCAGCATGGCAGCTCTGTCGTGCATGGCGATTACAGGCTCGACAATGTGATCTTTGCTCATGATGAGCCGCGCGTGATCGCGGTGCTGGATTGGGAGCTTTCCACGCTGGGTGATCCAATTGCGGATTTCAGCTATCTGATGCTCAACTGGTTCCAGCCTGCCGATGGCCGCGCTGGCCTGATGGGCCTCGACCTCGGCGAATTGGGCATCCCCACAGTCGAGGAAGCGGTGGAGCGTTACGTCGCGCGTACCGGCTATCCCGTGCCGCCGATGGACTGGTATTTCGCGTACAACCTGTTCCGGCTGGCAGGTATCATGCAGGGCATCAAGAAACGCGTGATCGACGGCACAGCCTCATCCGCCCACGCACAGGCGATGAGCGAACGGGTCGCCCCGCTGGTGGAGCGTGCTTACGGGTTCGCGGTTGATGCCGGAATGCCAGAATAACGCATTCCTGAAACGGGTGACACATCCCGGAATAGGCCCTTAAAATGCCGCGTTAAAGCTAATCAATGCGCCCACATCATCGGGCGCGGCTGAGAAATGTCCGGGCTGTCGGCGATGGAAAGCGCTGGCCCGCGCATACCCCCCCAACAGCGGCGTGCCCCATGACAGCTCGCTCATGATCTCGCGGCCCTCAGGCGACAGGCTCAATGTCTGGCTGCCAAGGATGGCGCTTTCACTGGCATAATCAAACGCGATCGGCAGATCGAACTGGATGCCGCCGCCGCTGACGCGCAAAGGCTGACTGATGCGCAGCCCCAGCAGATCGCCGCGCCCGAACACTGAGCCGCGCGTCAGATCAAACGACCAGGCCTCACTGGTCAGGCGCGAGCTATTACCGATCATCCTAGAGCCGCGCGGACGGGTGATGCCATAACGCAGAGATCCGCCGACACGCCACGCGCCGAAACGGCGGCTGGCTTCTGCGTCGAGGAACATCGTATCCGCCCCACGGAAACCGAGCGCCGTGTTGAAATACCCGCCCAATAAGGTCTCGCTTTCGGTCAGCCATGTCACCGCAAGATTGGCGTCCAAGGTGCCAAACTTGCGATCCGCCGCCACACCGAATGTCGCGGTGGGTCGGCGCTCTGCCTCCGTCATCAACGATCCGCCGATCCGGCGATTGCCTGCCAGCCATGCCTGTCCGCGTTCGGCCGAAACTGTCAGCCCCCATGGGCCGACCGTGTGGCGAACCGCCAAGGCCACTTCGCTGCTTTCTGTAAAGCCAACGTCAGCGCCCGCACGCGGCGCGATAGAGAACGCCGCGCCATATGCGCCCTGCAATTGGCCAACCAGCCCCTTTGCTCCTTGTGAAAGGGCAAACCCAAGCTGCATGTCTGGCGCAATCCGCGCAGCCACCCGCGCGGCGAGAACGCGCGCACCCAATGCCTCATCAGGCGAAAGCTGGAGATTTTCCACCCAGCCAAGCCCCGCGGCACGATCCCCCTGCCCCACTGTCACGGCAGCCGAGAAACCAGCGCTCGAAGCGGAACGGGTAATCGTCCCGCGCTCAATGGCACCGCGCAACCGCTGAACTTGCGCTGCATTGCGCGCGGCCTGCGCGCCCAGTTCGATGTTATAGGCGCGGTCATACCGGTCGAGGATAACCGTCGAGATTTGCGCCCCGCTCAGTGCGTCACCCATGGCAGCGGACCCCAATGCGAAATCGCTCGCAAGGCTCAACACATCATCTGTGCCTGCAAGCCGCGTTGTTCCAGCAGGTTGGAATGCCGCCGCGATGTCAAGAATGCCGGTGCCAAACACCGCATCATTGCCCGCTGCACCGGCATCGCGCGCGCTGTCGAGCAGGATTTCCACGATCTCTGTCGCCTCAAGATTGGGGAAGGCCTGCGCCAACAAAGCAACCGCTCCGGCGACCTGAGGGGTCGCAAAACTCGTGCCTGAAAACAGCGTGACAAAATCGGTCCCGCCAACGGTCTCGACGAAGATTTCGCCATCATCATAGACGCAGCAAACCCGTTCGCCACGCGCCGTCAAATAGGATGATGCAAAATCGCCCGCGCGGTTGCTGAAGCCGGAAAAGTCACTGTTTTCATTAACCGAGCCAACGATAATGACATTGCCGTTCCCCGCTCTCACAGCATCGGCAGCGAAGGGATCGGGCTGATCAGCCGGAATGTTAGGGTCGGAATCATCGCCGGCATTGCCCGCCGCGATTACCACAACGACGCCTGCATCTGCTGCCCGCGCAAGTGCGGCGCGCAGGCCGGGGGCAGCAGGTCCGCCGCCCAGACTGAGATTGATAACTGTCGCGCCGGAACCGATCGCCAGGTCGATGCCGGTTGCAATATCGCTATCGGCAAAGACGCAGCCAAGCGATGCGTCCTGCGGCGTGTCCATACCGCAAGAACCAGGCATGTCCGCCCGGATGGCCAACACGTCGGCGTCAAACGCGGTGCCAAGGATGCCAGTACCATTGCGGGCACCAGCAGCGACCAAGGCGACATTCGTGCCATGATCGTCTTCGGGATCGATCCCGCGATTGCCCGCAACATCGGCGGAATCAGGGTGAACGCGCCCGGCGAATTCGGGGCTATCGCTGTCGAGCCCGGAATCGATGACAGCTATGATCTCTCCAGCGCCCGTTGCGCTTTGTTCCCATGCGACTTGTGCGCCGTGAAATTCAGGCCCGTCAGAGCGGCGAAATTCCGCCGTATCAAACCCAGTCGGAGGAGGAGGAGGCGGGGGCGGTGGCGGGGGCGGGGGAGGCGGCGGAGG
>JGI12210J13797_10004519_pt1 | contig 36589 bp, 27 predicted proteins | sample ElkSlonscriptome_3_FD_13797 | JGI IMG/M metagenome (IMG submission 13797) | reverse complement strand
ACATATTCAAGCATTTAAGTTTACTTAAATCAACATAGACCTTAGTTTCAGCTCATAGATTTATCTCTTATGTTTTATGAAACACAACATTTAGTAATTATTCAGCAAGAGATGAAAAAAACATCCTCATCCTATGAATCAATCTACGAAGTTGTGCGCTGCATTCCTTCCGGGAAAGTTGCCACTTATGGGCAAGTTGCAGAGTTAGCCGGACTGATAGGCCAAGCCCGGCTTGTAGGATATGCTCTCTATCGTGTTGATATGAAGTCCTCGGATATTCCTTGGCAGCGAGTAATCAACGCAAAAGGCGAAGTCTCTCTCTCCCCCTTCCGGCAGGGTACTGATTATGTTCAGCGATCGCTCTTGGAGCATGAAGGCATTCAATTCAATGCCAACGACAAAATTGATTTGAAGACTTATCTTTGGGAACCTGAAGTTCCGCTATAGTGCTACGCGCTGATATAAAACCAATCGTTGATGGAGAAGCCGCGCACCGCGCGGCTTCTCCATCAATATCTGTCCTAACCTATCTGCGCATTGCTATAGATGTTAAAAGTAAACCTTAAGAAAAGATTAGAGTTACTCGTCTGCCTACTAAGACTTATCTGCTTATCAAGTTAGTCGGTCAGTTATGGAAGCCTTCGGACAAGAGCTTTCGCAGTTTTGATTCAGTGAACGCTTTTCTCTAGTTGCTGGGCTGCGTCAAAAAGTCAGGCAACCCTTCCTCTTCAACATCATTGACAACCGGCAACTCGACAACTGGAGCCTCGACAAGAGCTTCTAGTCCATAGATTTCTAGAAATGTCAGCCATTCATCTGTGCGATCGCGGCGTGTTCTAGCTAACTCATCAACGGCTTCGTGCCAATTGGGAGCTTCATCTTCAACATTAGGATTTACTCGCTCAATCCATCCACTCACGAAAGGATTTTTGGATGGCTCTTGCTCATTACACACAACCATCAACGACCATTGATAACTTCGCCGAGGCTGTAGAGGAGGCATGCTGTCGGGAACTTCAACTCTGACAATACCGGGGTTCTCTGGGAGCTGTACTCTAAGGGGCTGATCAAACAATTGATATTGTGAATCATCAATCATCATCAACTCCGCAACACCGCCTTCACCATTACCCAGGTCGCTTGTGTAAGACGTGAAAAAATAAAATACTGGATGAAGGGAATTTGTAGTACCGTGATTGTCATCACGTACTAGCGCTCTTAGACCAAAGCTCGATGGAACATCCACAGAAGATGAAGCGTCCTCTCTCCGGCATCCTTCATCTCGAACGGCTCCGCCGCTAGCTCGCCCTGAAGCAGAACCCTGAGGACGACTGCGATCAAATAGGCGACGAATTCGCTCTCCAATGCTCTGCGCAGAGGCAGGCTGAGGAGGAGTTAAGATCGGCAAAATTGCAGTAGCTAACCCTAGAGTGAGTAGCAACCCAACGACCGTGCGTTGCAGACGGGTACGCTGATTTCTGCCATACGTTCGTCCCATAGATTTTTGACACCCCAATGATTCAGGTCTCAGTATATCGCTAGTAACTACAGGTATATCGCTAGTAACTACAGTGCTGAGACGGCTTTTTACGCAGAAAAGAGGACTCTCTTTCCATCCATATCGAGTGTTTGTATGGCTTTACTCGATGATCATCACCGATCGAAATTGCTGGACTCAACGTCATCCCCTTTGAGGAACTGAGTAGAATCCAATCGTCGCGCGGGAGATTTGGCCTCAGCCCGATTGCGACGGCGTATGTAAAGAACCACATAAACAAAAGCCGCCAACTGAATAGGAACCCCAGCCGCATATATTTTGAGAAAGGGTAGGGATACGTGGAGTTGAGAAAACGCAGCAAAGTAGGCAACTCCGGTAAGTCCCAGAGCAACGTATAGTCTTTTTTTATGTCGAACTGGAAGATTTACGAGCATTTTACTCCGGGTCACAGCGCTTTGCTACCTGCTACGATCGCCTGCCAAATTGATGTTTCTACAAACGAAAACGGTAATTGACCACTGCCATAGCGAGCATAGAGTCGAAGCCCATAGTAAGCAAAAAAGGCTCCCAGGAGTCCAAAGCCCCAAAGTGAGGGACGCAAATTCGCAAATTTGGAAAACACGGGCAATGGTCTCCGCAGCCCCAACTCCACCATCATATGAACCGCTGTCAATACGCAAAACATAAACAGAAGTGGGCCAAAGGCGTGGTATACAGCAGCAGTTGCCCAATCTCCTCTAGCGATCGCCATAAACGAGCGAGTCAGACCACAGGACGGGCTAATGATTCCGACTATCCGTTGAAACAAACAAGGCCCCGACGACAATCGAAAGCCCCAATTGTACAGAAATGAACCGAGTATAGGAGCTAGACACAACCCCAAAACAGCCCAGCGTCTCAATCGACCATTCTGGGTTTCCAATCGTTGAGTCGGAGGACAAGAAACTTTACTCAGCACGATGGCGATCGCTCAACTCGCAGTTTCAACACAGCATTGCATGCAATTCAACTTTGTCGGCAGAGTTTAACAATCCTTAGAACCAACCCTTTTTCCCATTAATGTAAGTGCTAACAAACTCTTCGTCAGTTTTAGTCAGGTAAATAATGCCTTCGGCCAACCCAATGATCCCTGTGATTGCTCCACCAAAACCACACGTTAACAAAGTGATGAGGAGCATAATGACTCCCTCTTGGGTATAGCCCAAGATAAATTTGTGAATTCCTAAAGAGCCGAGCAAGATGCCACAAATGCCCGCAGCGATTTTTTTGTCTGCACCAGCCGAGGATGAACCTGTCATGAGTGTCAAATACTCCTGTGTTGAACAGCAATGTCAGTAATACCTTTGATTGTGCTGTGTTGCTTATTGCCACTGCCCTAGGTTCGAAGCTGGGAGATGATTGTCGCGATTCCGTACGTTTCTTTCCGCGACATAGAGCGCTGGCATTAGCTTGCAATACCCCGCAGTATTCAAAGGATTACGCTAAAAGTATACCCATGTCAGTCGCTAAGACGCCTATTTTGTCAAACTCCGCAAGCATGATTTGAACAGTATTTGCTTGTAAGATGCTTATTTCCAAACGTATCTTCTAACGGATGGGGCGATCGCCCGATTGAGTAGCAGGGTAGAATAGCCTGCGAGCCACAACGCAAGGGAGAAAAGCGGCATGGATGTTATTCCTGCAATCGATTTATTGGACGGTCACTGTGTCCGCCTCTATCAAGGAGATTACGAGCAGTCTGAAGTCTTTAGCGCTAGCCCGATCGAGGTGGCCCGCGAATGGGCTTCTCAAGGCGCGACTCGACTTCACCTCGTTGACCTCGATGGCGCTAAGACAGGCAGCCCTGTTAATCAGCAGGTGATTGCAGATATTGTGCGCGCCATAGATATTCCCGTGCAGGTAGGAGGCGGATTGCGCGATCGCCAACGGGTCTCTGAAACCGTGGGTCTTGGAGTTAGTCAAGTCGTTTTGGGAACTGCTGCGGTAGAGCAGCCCGATCTCGTGACCCAAGTCTGCGAAGAATTTCCAGGACAGATCATCGTTGGAATCGACGCTCGCAATGGGAAAGTCGCCACCCGTGGATGGGTCGAGACGTCAGAAGTAGAGGCTGTAGATCTTGCTAAGCGCATGGTCAGTCAAGGAGCCAGCAGCATCATCTATACCGACATCCATCGAGACGGTACGCTAAAAGGCCCCAATAAGGAAGCGCTGAGAACATTGGCAGGCTCAGTGTCGATTCCGATCATTGCCTCTGGAGGCGTAAGTTCGATTCGAGATTTACTGAGCCTACTCAGTTTAGAAGCTCTCGGAGTAACCGGAGCGATCGTTGGACGAGCACTTTATACCGGCGATGTTTCCTTGCCAGATGCCATCAAAGCAATCGGCAATGGGCGTTGGCAAGATGTTCCACCCAATCTAGGGACATCAGGGTTTGCTTAAGGTGCCGAGGGACTCTGACAGTCTCGACATGCAACATTCCCTAAACGGCCTCTAGGCTGCTCACATCTAGCGCTGGTTTTAGGGCTGCCTTATACATTGACTTACGAACCTCAACCATCACTGATATCAGCCGGTCGATCTCTTCGTGAGTGTGTAGTGCATTAGCCGTAATCCGTAGGCGTGGCTTTGCAATAAACCAGATGGGCGACACCCAGATGTTGTGCTCAACTATCATTTTGCGAGCAAAAACCTTCGGATTGATTTCCTGAGGCAGCAAAACTGGAACGACGTTCGTTTCACCGATCGCCTCAAAGTCGTGCTCAATCAGGCGCGATCGCAGATATCGAGTATTTTCCTGAAGTCGTTGGACAATATTCGGATTTTGGCGTACTTGTCGAATGCTCTCCAACGCTGCCGCTGTAATCGGAGGCGGCAGTGAAATCGTACCGATTGAAGTGGGTGACACGTTCAACAACGGCTTAAGTTCAGGCACAGGGCTGCTGATCGCAGCTCCAGCTGATGCCGCAAATTTCGAAAACGTGGTCATGATCAATGGCACAATGCCTTTGTCAAGAGCCGTCTGGGGCGTAATCCCAAAGTGCTCGTAGATGCCGCGACCTGTTGCTCCCAAAGCTCCGCTGGCATGAGCCTCGTCCATCACCAAAACGCTATCGGGATAGGCCGACATAATTTCAATCATGTCAGGCAGCGGCGCAATGTCTCCATCCATAGAGAACACAGCATCGGAGACAACCAGAATCCGATCATCCGGGCGAGCGTAGCGCTTGAGCTTCCGTGCCAAGTCATCCATGTCGCAATGACGATAGGCTCGTACCCGCACCCTTGGGCTATATCCGAATAACTTTCCCGAACGCGTTCCGGCATTAGTAATCGCCGAAACAATACACCCGTGGTTGAGAACATCGCTCAGAATCAAGGTCTCACGAGTATGTTGAAACCCTGGCACTGGGATTGCAAGATGGCAGAATGCATCCATCAACGCCTGTAATGCCATCCACGCATTTAGAAACAGCTGCGTGTGAGGCAAATGCTTAAATTCGGAAATTTCATTTTCAAGCTGGCGGTGGAGATCAATCCGACCACTCAAAACCGAGCAGGAACTATTGGACGTTCCATACTGCTGAATCGAGGCGATCGCCGCCTGCTGCACAGCTGGATTCTGAACTAAGCCCAGCACATCATTCGTGCAGAAGGTTAAGACTTGACGACGCTCACCTGTAGCTGCTTCTTCAATATCGACTAAATTGCCTGATCGCCCATGACAAATGTATTCATCGGGCTCAAGTCCACTCTCATACCAACGCTGGACGTACTCTTGAACAACTTGCACGGTTAAACTCCCCTCACCTTTTACTCTGGTAGACTGCTGCTTGCTGTTGGCTCCAACCAAACCTATCGTTTTTCTCTACTGGTGTAGATGGACGCTGTCGAGGCTGATTCAAAAAGCGATCGCGATGCTCATTGCTCCTAACCTGAAGCAACAACCAGCCAATCACCCTGCAAACACCTTGACTTCGTTTCAAGTCAAGAATTTGTTGGTGGATCTGATATGCACGAAAAATATCAATCATCAATGGCTTTCACCTAATCTGAATCTGCCAAAAACTCCTTTACCTGTGAGGTAACGGTGTGACAGTTCTATAAACTCGACACATAACACAACCAATGCCACAGCAATGCAAAGCCATCCTCAAACCATAGTCTCTGTTTCGGTTTCAGGGAGCGACGCAGCAGATAGGCTTGCCGGAGAACGAGACACGGAGGCTTGCCGAGAGAGACTAGGTATATCTGAGGATTGTTTTGATTGTTGCACAAATTGCTCGTACTGCCGGACAATCACCCGTTGAAGCGCGATGATCGCAGGATTAATTTCCACAAATCGACGGTCTGGATCACTGCTGTATTTGCGTTGTTCGCTTTCCATCATCTCGATGTCCTGATCCAAGAATTTGCGCAACATAAAGCGCTGAACAACAGCGCTCAATAGCGGGTGCAGGAGACGAATCAGCCATTTCGGGAGGTTGAGCTTGAAGAAGAACAAGGCAAACGAACGACTTTTGTCTAGGTCTACCGGTAGACGCATCAAGTAGACAGACGAAACTCCTTCGAGAGAGCTGGCATAGTGCGGATAGCGATAGTGAATAGAAATTGGCAGCGTCGTCACCTCATCTGCCCGTTCACAGAGCCCTAAAAACTTTGCCAAATGCCCTTTGTAAGACACATTGTACTTCGCGAAAACAGAGGAATCTGTTGCTTTAAGTTCTAGCAGTGTCGGGTCAAACCAGCCTTGAAGTTCTTCGTGCAAAAAGCCATGGAACACGTCCATCGCATTCTCATTGCAAATTGAGAAGTGCGCCGCAAATTCCGCAGTAATCGGAACCATGAGCCATTCGTCGCTATCGTATTCCGCAACGTGGGGAAGCGGACATTGGTCAGCCAGACTTGGATCGCCAGGAAAAACCCAAATCAGCCCGTATCTTTCGCGCACCGGATAGCTTCGCACGGAGGCGCAAGGCAGCTTCTGATCAGCGGATAGATAGGGGATGCCCTCACAGTGTCCATCAGTTCCATCAAAAGTCCAGCCGTGATAGGCACAAGCGAGATAGTTACCCTGTACCTTGCCGCGATGCAGCTCAACCCCACGATGGGGACATCGATCTTCGAGAACATGAGCGACTCCCGACTCATCGCGGTAGAGTGCTAAACTTTGTTGCCAAACTGCCGCAGGCTTAACTTGACCAGGCTTGAGTTGAGTTGACCAATCGAGTGGATACCAATAATCGGGATTGATGCCAACCTCTCGNATGTCCGTCGGAACGGCTTGGCTTTTTAATGTAGTTGCTAGATCCATAACTACCTTCATTGAGCTTGAGCCTGATTTGCGGTGAATATGTGACAAGGGTGATAACGAGTTTTCCTGAAGAGCGCGATCGCCATTATTTTTGCTAGGTGACTCTTCGGTTTTGGAAAGAGCCAGAAATCTGAGAGAGCAAAAATCATAAAAACAAAATTATAAGAACGTTGATGCAATGAGCTTGAAAGGCTTGCAACAGCTAGGATTAGCACAACCCGTCCCCGTCACGCTTTATTTTGGCTTTATTTTGACAGAGACAAGTTCCTTCTCGTCTTCACCCAAACGGATCCGCTATCTTCACCTGATGGCATCAACGCACTGAACCGATAGCCTCCAACGATCTGAGAAACATATCAGACTCAGTCTTTGTGGATCGACAGGTAAAGCACGAATAAAAAGGAACATATATTAAAAGTTGAAAGAATATCTTCGAGGTTGCAACGCCGATTCGTCAATGCTTTTAAGATCGGAGGGCACTAGCGTACTACTTTTTCAAGTGCCTATTTTGTAGCATTAGGACAGTTCAGGAAGTGAGACAGTGATAGGAGATCTAATCTCCATAGATTTAGAGCATTTAGTTCAGGCCAAGGGTTCAAATTCTTCTGCTAGCCTGAATCGTTGACAGCCCTAAAATATGCTGACAGCCCTAAAATATACAGAGATTTGTTAACGGTCTTGTGTCGCTTAAAGCAACTCGGCCTTTGGCTCCCAATCAAGCTACCGAACCTTTCCTTTCACTCAATGCAATGCTTTCACTCAATGAATGTTAGAGAGCAAGCAACGGGTGAGGCTCAGGGCAATGAGTGCAGAAGTTTCGAGGAGCAACGTAATCCAGCCTTTCAGTAGTCATCCCTTCCTCCATCGCAACCCTGAATAGATCCGCATCATTGCAACGAGGCTGTTTCAGTAATTACAGAGACAAATTCATGCCGCTTCCGGTCAAAGCCCCCCGTAGAACTTCCAAGCCCGCTTCACCCTCGAGATCGGTTCAGCTCTGTGTTCTGATTGCCGCTGGGTGTTTGACCACGATGACAGGGGGCATTGTTTCTCCTGTGCTGCCCGAAATGGTGCAGCAGCTTGACCTTGATCTTCGTTGGGCTGGGCTTCTAGTCAGCATCCACGCCTTGGCGATCGCCCTATTTACTCCAGTTTTCGGCATCTTGGCCGATCGCATTGGAAAACTAAAGGTCATGCTCCCGGCTCTGTTTTTCTATGCTCTGTTTGGCGTAGCCGGAGCCTTTATGCCCACTATGAATTGGCTGCTGGCTGCACGGGTCGGGCTGGGGATGTCGAGTGCCGCGATCGCCGCTGCTAGCATTGGTCTTCTCGGCATCATGTATGACGGTGAAGCGAGAACGCGGATCTTGGGCTATGCAACCAGTGCGATGACGACCGCTAGTGTACTCATTCCTCTCGTAGGAGGATGGGTAGGTTCATTCAATTGGCAATATTCCTTCTATTTGTATGGCCTCAGTATTCCGACGGCTCTAGTCGCCAAACTGCTGTTACGAGAAGGGCGATCGCGCTCCAGCGCCATTGACACGAGTCAAAATAAACTGCTTGGAAAAACAATTCGTCACCCTCAAGTACTGCGGCTCTATCTCACCATCGCGATCGCTGCTGCGATCGTTTATACCGTCGTCATCTACACGCCGCTTTATCTCAAAGAAGTTATCGGCGCAGGGCCTGCCCTCAATGGCTTTGTGTTGGCGATTCGAGCGGTAGGGGCAGCTCTGGTTTCCGCCTTTGTCGCCAGCCGTTTAGCAAAGCGTATTGGGTCTCGCCGCGCCATCGGTTTGGGCTTCATTGTGATGGCTTTGATGTTAGGCACCATTCCTCTGCTTCACGATATTCGCTTGATTGTTCCAGCAGCGATCGCCTTTGGCATGGGATTTGGAGTCACAGTGCCAAACATCTACGATGACTTAGCGACGCTGTCACCACCAGAGGTGCGCTCTAGCGTGCTGGCTATCGGCACAGGAGCGAACTCCCTAGGCCAGTTTACGTCACCCATTCTGCTCGGTCCCCTATGGAGTACGATTGGGCTTGCTTCCGTGTTTTATGCAGCAGCGGCAGTGGCGTTGATCATCGGCGTGATCATCGGCAGTCAATCGCAAAGACCCAACAAGCAACTCCTTTAAACTCCTACAACGTCTCGAAAAAGCTGTGATAGCATGAGGCGTCATTGAACAGACAGTTGAACAAAAATCTGTTTGTGCACTGCAAACGAGAGGCTCGTGTCCTGAGTGCCCAAGCGCTTTTCTCTCAATCTTTGCAGGGTTTTCATAGCCAAGAGCATCTGAGTCCCACAGAGATTTTGTACAATAAATCTGTACTGGATGCTCCCTGTGCCTGATACTACAAAGTCAATTTAGGGACAGAAATCACCACGCTCTAATTTCTCATCACTCAATCATTTAAACTTGCATCTATCGACATTGGCGATCGCCCAGCGTGGGGATCATCTAGCGAAGCGAAGGAGACTGAACATTATGAACAACTGCATGTTGATGGCCGAAATTATCCAAGACCCTCAACTTCGTTACACCTCTGATACCCAAACGCCAATCTCCGAGATGACGGTTCAGTTTGAAGCTTTGCGTACTGGCGATGCTCCAGAAACCCTGAAAGTCATTGGGTGGGGGAACTTGGCTCAAGAAATTCAAGAGCGATGTCACCAGGGCGATCGGATTCTCGTTGAAGGACGCCTCAGCATCAACTCCTTCGACCGACCTGAAGGGTTTCGGGAAAAGCGGGCAGAAATGACCGCTCAGCGTATCCATTTTGTGAACAGCTCCGGTGAATCCCTGCCCAACCCGTCATGGGTCGGTGGCTCAGGTTCAGGCAGCAGCCGAGCCCCAAGTCCAGCCCCAAGTCCAGCCCCTAATCCTAGCCCAACTGCCCCTAGCCCTGCGCCCTCAACCCCTCAACCCACTCCGTCTCCAGCAGACTATGATGACATTCCCTTTTAACGCAGCAACATGGCTCATCTGAGGCAAATGGCCGATGGGTCGTTAAACCTTTGTGTCGAAGTTTGGTCTTTTTTGAAAGATTCAGTAATGTGAAGTGAATCTTCGCGGCGTCATTGATGTCATCAGGATGCCACGGGCATCCAACCCAGGGTAAGGCTCGTCCGCTCGTCCGCCTCTATGGCCGACGTTCTCGTGATAGTATTTTTGTACTGAACGTTTCATAGACGCGAGTGTATATCAAGCAAGTTGAGCTATCTCACTTCAAGTCTTTTGGTGGCACGACCCAAGTTCCACTGAAAAACGGCTTTACCGTAGTGTCAGGGCCAAATGGTTCAGGAAAATCCAATATTCTAGATGCGCTGCTTTTTGCGCTAGGGCTGTCTAGCTCGAAGGGAATGCGAGCCGATCGCCTCCCCGATCTTGTCAACCAGGGCTACAGCAGTGGCCGTCGTAGCACTTTAGAGGCCAGCGTTACGGTCACATTCGACATTAGCGATGTCCCCGAATCATTGCTGACACCGGAAGAAGAGAACGAGTCTTCTGGCCCTTCAGTTCCAATCTCTTACGCAGCCATTGATAGCGATTTGACTGGCAGCGATCGCCCAACTGAAGCCGATTCGACAGACAATTCTTCTCACTATAGCGAGATGGGATCTGAGGGTTTTGAGATTCTCGATCTTGAAGCGGATGACCAAAACGGTGCAAAAACACAAAATGGGTCAAACACTCTTGCTGCAAATGGAAACGGGACTCACGCCCCACGGGAATGGACGGTCACTCGACGGCTGCGGGTGACGCCACAAGGCACATACACGTCCACTTACTTCATTAACAACGACTCCTGTACGCTGACGCAGCTTCACGATCAGCTTCAGCGATTTCGGGTTTATCCCGAGGGCTACAACGTCGTTCTCCAGGGCGATGTCACCAGCATTATTTCGATGAATCCTCGCGAGCGGCGAGGCATCATTGACGAACTCGCGGGTGTTGCCTCCTTCGATCGCAAGATCAACCANGCGAAAGAAAAGCTGGAAGCCGTTCGAGAGCGAGAAGAGAGATTTCGGATTGTCGAGCGAGAGTTGACAGACCAGCGCGATCGCCTCGCCAAAGATCGCATCAAAGCTGAGAAATATCAGCGGTTGAGACAGGAATTTCAATCTAAGACTCTGTGGGAATTAGTCTTGACTTGGCGACAGCAGCAGCAGCGCGTTCAACAAACAGAAGCTCGTATTGTTGCCAATCAGCAAAGCATTGCAGCTCTGACTCAGGACATTCAAACTCAGACTCAGACCATCTCCGCCGCAACCAGTGAACTGGATCGACTTAATACTCGTGTCAAAGCGCTAGGAGAAGATGAGCAACTTGCCTTACAGAGCACTTTAGCAACGCGGGAAGCTGAATCGAGACAGCTGCATCGACAAGAACAAGAGCTAGCCACAACTTATCAAGACTTGACTCTTCAACAAGAGCGGACTCAGCGAGACATCACTGAGCAACAGCAGCAGATAGAAGCGTTGGTCGTAGAGCAGCACAGTCAAGGCCAAACGTTGGCAAAACTGGAGAGCGATCGCACCACAGCCCAAAACGATTTAGCTCACCATCGCCAAGCCGCTAGCGAGGTGGCCGCAGCTTCTCAAGCTTGGGTTAATGAGCAGACGGCTTTGCGTCACCAAATTGAAGAACTGCTGAGCAAGGTTGAGCCTCAGCGCACCGAACAGGCGCGGCTTCAAGAACGCATGAGTCAGGGGACTCAGTCGGCGCAGAAACAAATCGATGCTCTCTCTGAGATCGGCCGCCAGCTCAACGACCACCAGCAGCACAAAGAGCAAGCCGAAACGGCTCATCAAACCTGCATCGAACAAGTGCAGGCGATCGCCCAACGCGTTGTGGCGTTTGAGGCTGAGCTGCAAATTCAGCGAGACACGCGCGATCGGCTTCTCAATGAGCAACGCCAAAAGCAACGTCAACTCGACAAGCTAGAGGCTCAAACCCAGGCTCTACAGGAGACCCAGGGAACATACGCTACCAAGATTTTGCTCCAAACTGGACTTCCTGGCGTCTGCGGATTAGTTGCTCAACTGGGTAGAGTCGATTCTCAATACCAAAAAGCATTAGAAATTTCTGCTGGAGGACGACTCGGGCATCTCGTGGTCGAAGATGATCAGGTCGCCGCCGCCGGAATTGCGCTGCTGAAAGAGCGTCGCGCCGGACGAGCAACTTTCTTGCCCCTCAACAAAATTAAAGCTCCTCGCCTCAACACTACTCCTGCCTGGAGCCGCCCCGATGGATTCATCGACTATGCAGTCAATCTGATTGATTGCGATCGCCTCTATCGCTCAATCTTCGCCTACGTCTTTGGCAACACTGCGGTCTTTAGCGATCTCAGCACGGCGCGTCGTAGCATGGGTCAATTTCGCATCGTCACTCTCGACGGAGAGTTGCTAGAAACCAGCGGAGCCATGACAGGGGGCAGTCTTTCCGGTCGTCAGAACAGTCTCCATTTCGGCACGGCGGAGGCGAGTGAATCGGCGGAGGCGATCGCCCTTCAGCAACGCCTTGAGGAGATTACAGCAATTCTTGATCGCTGTGATGGGGCGATCGCTCAGGCTCAAGTCCAGCTCAACGAAAACACAACGGCTCTAGATGTCGGCCGTCAGCAACAGCGAGATGCCCAACTCACCCTCGATCGCCACAGTCAGCAAATTGACCTGCTTACGACTCAACAACGCCAGCTTCAGCTCCAAATTCAAGAACAGCAGCATGAGCAAGAACAGGCTCGCGGTCGATTAGCTGAATTAGAACAAAGCATTCCGCCACTCGAAGCAACCTTACAGCATCGACGCCAAACTCTATCGGAATTAGAAACGTCTCAAACCCACAGCGAATGGCAGCAAATCCAAAACATCATCCGAGAAAAGGAGACTCATCTTAACGAAATACAGCTTGCCTACCGCGCCATCGAGCAACGGCTGCAAGATTTACAAAACCAGCAACAGCGACTGCAAGAGCGGATTCAGCAGGGAGACCAACAAATTCAAGCCAGTCGCACTCAACAGCGTCAGCAGCTCAGTCAGCAATCAGCTCTAAAAGAACAACAGCGCCAGCTTCTAGAACAAACTGAGGCGCTAAAGTCTCAGCTCACGACCCTCGAACAAACGCTGGCCGTCGAAAAACAAGTGCGCGATCGCGCCGAACGTCAACTCCGCGAACAGCAAACTCTTCAGCAGCAGCAAGAATGGCAGTTGCAAAAGTTGCGAGATACAGGAGAGGCGCTTAAAGCGGATTTGCTCAGTCAGCGCAGTCAACTCGATACTCAGACGGCAGAGCTTCCTGATCCATTGCCTGAAATCCCCAAAGAACTCTCCCTCGAATCACTTCAGCAAGAGCTGCGATCGCTGCAAAAACGAATGCAGGCCATGGAGCCTGTCAACATGCTGGCCCTAGAAGAGCACAAGCGCACTCAGGAACGATTAGAGGAACTCAGCCAAAAGCTCACAACCCTCCAGGAAGAAAGAACCGAGCTTCTACTCCGCATCGAAAACTTTACGACCCTTCGACAACGAGCTTTCCGAGAAGCTTTTGACGCTGTCAATGAAAATTTCCAGACTATTTTTGCCGAACTCTCAGATGGCGACGGATATCTTCAGCTCGACGATACGGACGATCCGCTCAGTAGTGGTCTCAATCTTATTGCTCATCCCAAAGGCAAACCCGTGCGGCGTCTCGCATCGATGTCTGGTGGCGAAAAATCCCTCACTGCCCTCAGCTTTATCTTTGCGCTCCAACGCTACCGCCCTTCTCCCTTCTATGCGTTCGATGAAGTAGACATGTTCCTCGACGGGGCAAATGTAGAGCGTTTAGCTAGAATGATTAAGAAGCAGACTCGGCAAGCCCAGTTCATTGTCGTCAGTCTCAGAAGACCCATGATTGAGTCATCAGAGCGTACTATTGGGGTGACACAAGCTCGTGGAGCTTACACTCAGGTTCTAGGAATCGAACTTCCGCCTCAAGCGGCTTCAGTATAAAACGCTCAATCCATGCGATTCGGTATGCAAGGGCTGCGCAAAGATAGTCATCACTTGCTTTGATGCGAGTTCAATTGATCTCCGCTGAAGCAATCAGACGCTAGGTATCCGTAGGCGAAGTATACATCAGCTAAACCAGCAAAGCTTCAACACACACAGCCTTCGTAGAAGCTTCCCTAGACATAGAGGATTTAGCCTTCTGATATCTTTCTATCTCATTAGAAGCAGATGGTGTAGATTCCGAACCTTTAACCGATCTGTTTATCCCAGAAGTTGCACAGCGACTCTGTTATGATGACCTAACTGTTACCAACATCTGTCGTAATATTGATTACGATTCGTGCTCAAAACTGAGCCTTAAAATTCGTTCAATAGTCACTTAACACAATTGCAATCAGTAGGCTAACTCGATCCGAGATTAGGACTCGCACATGACCTTCGAACATTCTTGCCAACGCGTCGACATTTTAGGAACCCAGGTAATCACGCGCGATACCGGAAAGCGCCTCGGAATTGTCACGCAACTGTGGGTCGATATCGATCGCCGTGAAGTCGTTGCGTTTGGTCTGCGCGAGAATATGCTATCTGGAGTTTTATCTAATATTCAGCAAACGATGTTGCTGAGCGACGTTCAGCAACTGGGGGACGTTGTGTTAGTCAACGATGACACCGTTCTCGACAATGAAATTGATGTCGAAGCTTTCAGCAGTCTCATTAACTGTGAAGTCATCACAGAGACAGGTGAATTGCTGGGTAAAGTACGTGGCTTCAAGTTCAATGTCAAAGATGGTCGCGTGACCTCTATTGTTGTTGCATCTCTAGGTATTCCTCAAATTCCAGACCAACTTATCAGCACATACGAGTTGTCGATGGATGAAGTGGTTAGCAGTGGCCCCGACCGCCTAATCGTGTTTGAGGGTTCAGAAGAAAAATTAGTTCAAATGTCAGTTGGCGTACTTGAACGCCTTGGCATCGGAGCAGCGCCCTGGGATCGAGGGGAAGACGATGACTACTACGTTATGCCAACCTCACCATCCAACCAGCTTGGAACTGGCGCGCCAGCAACACCGCCTCCCCAAGCCAAACAGGCTCCCGCAGTCGAAGCTCAGGAAACATGGGACGAGGACAATTGGAGTCAGCCCCAACCTCTACAAGAGCCGCTTCGGATACCAGAGCCGGTCTATGAAGAAAGTAACTGGGAAGACGAACCCGAACCTCAGCGCGAGGCCGCTTATCTAGAAGCGCCTTACGCCGACTACCAAGAAGAACCTCAGGTCGAAGAAGTAGAGGACGAGTCACCCTACGAGGATTATGATGTCACTTCAGATGCGTGGAGCGACGATGACAATCCAAAGCCTTACGATGCACCCAAAATCAACATTCCTGAGAAGAAGCGTGTCGTAGAGTACGAAGAAGAATCTGACTACTAACAGCCCAAAACAGTTGAGCGTAGCCAGCAATGTTAGCCCATGGTTGATCGATATGGTGTCAATTCAAGTCGTGAACAAATAGGTGCAACGTGAGCTTAAAAGATGTGATTTCTGATGAAATCAAAGCCGCGATGAAGGCAAAGGACAAAGTGCGCCTAGAAACGGTTCGCAGTATCAAAAAAGTAATTCTAGAGCGCGAAGTCACTGCGCGAGCCGATGGAAAAGATAACTTAACGCCTGAAGAAGAGATGGAAATCTTGACTCAGCAGGCGAAACAGCGTCGTGACTCCATCGAGCAATATCGTAAGGCGGGTCGAGATGAACTCGCAGAACAAGAGGCTCAGGAGCTTGCGGTCATCGAGACGTTCTTGCCAGCACAACTCACTGACGACGAGCTGGACGCTGCTATCGATGAGATTGTGACCCAAGTCGGAGCGACTTCACCCAAAGACATGGGCAAAGTGATGGGAGTCGCGATGAAGCAGCTTAAAGGCAAAGCCGATGGTAAAAAAGTCCAAGAAGCCGTCAAGAAAAAATTGAGCAGCTAAAGTCGTTGCAGTCACTTCTGAGGCTTGAATGTTACTGGAATGCAGCGATCGCCACAATCAGCTCTTTAGCAGCGCTCCTATTATCAATATCTGAGTTCGACAGGGCTAGCATAGCTTGCACAAACGTTACGGCTTCAACACCAATCTCACGACTGAGTCAGTGTTGAAGCTGGTTTTGAATCCACTTTGATGCTGAAGCTCGACCCTACCACCAACGCATTTGCAAGTAGCCTTGTGTTGAGAGACTTTGCTCTGTTTCGGTGAGCCATTCCACTTCTTTATACGTACCAAAGATGTGATCCCACCAATCGACACCAAGGCCAAAGTTGTGGTGCCACATGTTGTATTTGTGATGCACGTAGTGAACGGGCATCTTCATCCAAAAACAGCGAGTTGGATTTTCGTGCTGTAACTGATGAGCGTAAGCTGAAAAAGCCGCGTAGAACAAAGCACCCACGACCCAACCAATACCCGCTTCTACCGAAAACAGAAACGGAATGGCCATGGCGATCGCACTTCCTTTGATGTAGTCAAAAAACTCCCACAAAACGCCCTGCCCTTCATTGCGGCGATGGTGGTCTCGATGACGCTTTCCAATCCGAGGGGAAGCATGCATCAAACGGTGAATCCAATACTCCACAAAGCTCGCGAATATAAACGCTGCCACCGCAAAGATGACTGCAACCATGCTTCTGCACTCCTACACACTCAAAAAACGTTCAATAATACTTAACATTTTAATGTCTTAAGGCCAAAGCATCACAACAGGCTACAAACCGTCCTTCAGATTCGCCAAAGCTGACTCGCACCTCTAACCGCGTCAGACACTAAGGCGGCTATGCTCTAACTTTGCCCTAATAATGACCTCCGCTTATTTTTCAGTCAGTGACCAAACTCCATCCCAATCGTCTGGCGGCGGGTTCTCTAACCAGTGTTGACAGCGTTTCAGTTGCTCTTGAGTCGCTTTGTCGTTATTGTCGATTTCTTCCAAAATCATCCCATATTGCCCCATCGCCCGCGTGAACCTGCGGTCAAGGTAGTGTTTTCGGCCCTCGTGATACAACTCAATTTGTCGTTTTCGCTCATCTGGGATAGGTTCTGTTTTGAGTCCGACTAATTCGTAGATCCCCACCGGATTGCTTTTACCTTTCACACGAATGCGATCCAGCTCACGAGTCCACACAAGGTCACGGCAAGGTTCGTAGGTACTTTCGCTAATGACGATATCGCAGCCATACTGCTTTGTCGCGCCTTCTAGTCGCGAACCTAAGTTGACCTCGTCACCCATTGCCGTAAACTCCATGCGTTTACTCGAACCGATATTGCCACTGATAACACTGCCAGAGTTGATTCCAATACCAATCTTAATAGGAATCAAGTTTTGCTCAGTACGCTGTGCATTAAATCGAACCAAACGATGGCGCATTTCGATGCTCGTTTGCACTGCCCGCCATGCATGATCTTCTAGCTTCAATGGAGACCCAAACACTGCCATGATGGCATCTCCGATGTACTTGTCTAACGTGCCTTTATATTCGAAGACGGCATCCACCATCAGCTCAAAATATTCGTTGAGCATATGTACCAAATCTTCAGCTTCCATGCTCTCTGCAGTGCTTGTGAAGCTGCGAATATCTGAGAACAGCACTGAAACATCTTTGCGATCGCCCCCGAGACGAGCCTCACCCGAGAGCAACAGCTGCTCAGCCACTTCCTGGCTCATATAGCGATACATCGTGCTCTTGAGCCGCTTTTCATCGCTGATGTCATCCATCACGACCAGCGCGCCGTAGACATTGCTAGGATCTTCTACATCAGCAATAGAGTTGATCGAAAGGTGGACACTATGCTGGTCGCTCTGCTCCTCTTTTTGAGCTGAAACCAGCGTCTGCTCAGGATAATACTGCTCTCGGTCAACCTTTGTTGCCGGATTCAGCGCACTTTCGATGCAGTCTAGAAAGCTGCGCTCTTCAATCTTGATCAGATTTTTGACGGATTGCCCCGTAATGTCTGTCCCCTCTCCCAACTCCAAAAGCTGTAGAGCACTCTCATTCGCGGCGATCACCCGACCCTCATGATCCGTGGATAACACAGCATTGGAGAGCGATCGCAGAATATCTCGCTGCATCTGCTCTTGCTGCTTCACCGTATTGAACAACTTTGCATTTTGCAGCGCGACACCCGCCTGAATGTTGAATGCCTTCATAAACTCCATGTCATTGCGGTTGAAGCTAGACTTCCATCGCTCTGGAGGGGCGGGCCAGTCCGCTGGATTGTACTCGGGATGCTCACCCTGGCGAATCTTATTGATTAGCTGAGTTACACCAATCAGCTTGCCATCTGCGTTAAACACAGGCATACACAATAGGCTACAGGTGCGGTAGCCTGTCTTTTTGTCGGTTTCTTTAGAGGTCTCTGAACCCGGCTGCTTGTAGAGATCAAATCCAATCATAATAGGCTGACCGCCCTGAGCAACCTGGCCTGCATAGCCAGCATTGAGAGGAATGCGAATTTCTTGCAGATCCCCTTTAATTGGAATTTTCGTCCAAAGCTGCTGCTTTTCCTCATCGACTAACCATAGGGTGCTGCGGTCGGCCTGCATCAGAGTTTTGGCCTCTTCCATCACCCGTTTGAGGGTTTCTTCAAGATCCAGGCTGCTCTCACTCAGAGCTTTGGTCGCCTTCATCAGAGCAGATGCGGCCCGTTGCTTCTGAGTCGCTTTGTAAAACGACCGCGACGATTCGAGAATAAGACGAATGGAAGGAGAAAACTCATCAAATACTTTGTGGTCTTGCTCAGTAAAACCTTCCAGGTCAATTTTTTCGTCTAGAGAAGCGCTGGGATCATAGACTGGTTTCAGCTTATTGATCAGCTGAACAACCGCAACCAGCTTGTCATCGTCATCAACCAGAGGTAAAACCAACATCGTGTAAGTGCGATAGCCGATTTCTTGGTCTTTCTGCTTCGCGAAGCTGGCTCGTGGGTCGTCGTAGAAATCAAATGGAATGTTAATCGATTTCTTGAAGGTTGCGCACTCGCCCGCAATCCCATTCGCGGCAGGGAACCGTAGCTCTAAGTTTTTGCCTGCTTCATCTTTGGCAATGATCGACCACAGCTCGTTTCTCTCTTCATCCAACAAATAAATAGTCGTGCGATCGGCGTTCAACAACTCTGCAGTTTTGAGAGTAATCGACCGCAACATTTCATCGAGGATAGAGTCAAACCCCTGGCTATCCAGCAGCGAGTCCAGCATGGATAGGGTTTGATTAACAACCTCAAGTTTTTGCTCAACATCCGTTACAACTTGCTTGAAAGTATCCTGGGTCAGCGGGGCAAGAAATGCAGAGAAGCTGCCCTTAGGAGCCGCCAAAGCTCCTCCTTTTCTACTCGCCGCGTCTTTGCTAGTAGCATCAACGGAAAGACTGTTATCACTCTCGATCTGTTGATTTCTCTGAGACTCCTGCTGCTCATCATGCTCTACGACCGGGCTCGAATCAGTGACAACTTCAACGTCAATCACAGTCTCTGCTGTGCCACTGCTCACTGCATCAACAACGGTTGCTCTGACTGTTGTTGGGTCGTCAAAACCAGATGCATTGAAGTTTAGTGAGTCAGACACTGGCGACTGTTTGGGATCAGAGTTGGGTAAATGCGAGGATGAAGCTGACATAAGACCTTCGGATATGTGCGTCAACAGATATCACAGATGTTGGCGAATACTGCGAGTGGATCACCGTAAGTGCATGGGAGCTGCGATCAAAAAGATGTCAATCGACATACTTCACCTCCACTTTACAGAACGACACACGAGCTGCCTGCTATTAGACATAAGAACGTAGAGATGGAAACGATAGAAAGATTCGGCATTCTCAGCTTCTATGATACCGATTTGAATCATGCCAAAGCCATACCCGAGGGTCAGCCATTATCATCTCACGGTGTCTAGTTACAGTTTGATGACAATGATTGACAACTCGGGTTCACTATATTGAGCTCTGAGGGGCTGATCAGTTACCTCTTACATTGACACCACAAAGAAAAGCTTCTGAGCTGAGCTTAGCAGCATCTGTAAAAGAGAATTACGAAAAATTGAGCTAAAACGTCCACCTTTGCCGTCTCAGGTTAAAAGTCATGGGATTTTAGTACTCAACTTTGGGCATTCTACTACTATCTTTCTAAGTAAATGTTACCTAATCGACTGCCCTTGGGAAGGTTGAATGAGTAAAGTACATTTTGAGTCTACCAGTGGAGAAAAAGGGTTTAGAGCCTTTGCGGAATCTTCGTGTGTCCATTAGTAGTTAATATCGTTAAGCTTTTAAGAAGGAGTGTTCAGATGTTGAAATATGTTGTAGGTGCTGGACTTGCTGCGATCGCCCTCGGATTCAGTGCCACACTGCCAGCAAAAGCAGAACTTGCAGAAACCTATTCTCCCGACGAAGAGACCATCGTCGGTGGTCGTGATGTCATGCTGCCGTCAAAGCCTGTGACTCCCATCTATTATGGGTTGCCCATGCAAGTCAACTTTGTTACCGATTCCACAATTACAACCGACACTCCGATCACGGATAGCCTTTCCGATGATACGGCAGCTTGGGCGGAAGCAATTAGAGGATGCTTGGTTCAGACTCCCATTCTCACGCGTACAACTCCAACTGGAGAGGTACCTTTCGTTGTCGGCAGTACAGATGGAACCATTCAGCTCAATGCAAATGGTAATTCCGTTTGTGCGCTCTAGAGTACTTTTTCTAACGTGCTCGTCTAAATAAAGCTCACCGCTTTATTCAGACAAGTCTGAATCTGGAAAAACAAAAAAGGACGACTCTCAAATCAGTTGGGGATCGTCCTTTTTTATGACTTCGATGGCTTTTTTTAACGAGTTGCTTCAGCCGGATCTGTACCCAACAACTCGGCGATCGCCTGACGCTCAACAGGTTCTTGGGGAGGCTGGGCTTGACGACTATCTGTAATCAGCCAGTCTAGGGCTGCCGCTTGGACATCAACTGCAGCTCCAGTCTTGTCCACACAGTAGCGACCAAACACAAGCTTGTTAGCCAGCAATGCTCCAGGGCCAATCCGAGAATATTCGAAAATGACGCTGTTATCGACAGTGGCTCCGCTACAGATATGGCAGCTAGGGCCAATCATCGTGGGGCCAACAATCTTTGCACCATCTTCGATTCGGGTCATCGCGCCGATATAAACAGGGCCTTGAATGTCAACTTTGTCCCAATTGACTGCTACGTTTATCCCGGTATAGACGCCTGGAGCCACCTCTGTACCTGGAATCGGGACATTCTTAACTTCCCCAGTCAACACGCTGCGCACGGCTTGCCAGTAGTCTGGTACCTTTCCGATATCAATCCACTGGAAGTCCATCGACACTCCATAAAAAGGCGCATTCGCCTCGACCAGCTTGGGAAAGAGATCGCTTCCAATATCAAATTCCGTCCCTGAAGGCACATAGTTTAGAACCTCAGGCTCGAAAATATAAATACCTGTGTTGATGTCGGTGCTGAGTGCTTCTTCGACAGAGGGTTTTTCCTGAAAGGTCTTGATGCGGCCCTCGTCGTCTGTCACCACGACACCATAACTGGGCACTTCCTCTCTGGGCACTGACTTCATCACTACCGTGGCGATCGCTCCCTTTTCTCGATGAAAGCGCACCGCTTCAGACAAATCCAGATCAATCAGCGCATCTCCACACATCACGATGAACGTGTCATCGAAGAAGGGGGAAAAATCTTGAATTCGCTTCATGCCACCCGCAGACCCAATGGCATCACCAATTAGATCTCCATCTTCAATGCGGCCTTCAAACGAGTAAGCAATCTGGACACCAAACCGCTGACCGTCTCTGAAATAGCTTTCGATTTCGTGAGCCAAGTGGCTAACGTTGACCATGATCTGGTCAAACCCGTGCTGTCTCAACAATTCAAGCAAAAACTCCATTACTGGCTTTTGCAAGATTGGAATCATCGGTTTTGGAATGGTGTAAGTAATGGGACGCACACGCGTTCCTTTACCGGCGGCCAAAATCATGGCTTTCATAAATGGCTATCCCTCATTTTGGGCTGTTCTGGTTTGATCAGGGTGCAGATCGCACGGGGCAGCGAGTAGAAATGAAAAACTTCAAAGTCCCTCTCTAAAAATACCCACTTACAGATCAAACATCCAAGCTACTCCAATCTTTCATAATCCATCAGCATACTCTGGATCAAGGTTATGGACTGAAGCCATCGGATCTTCTGCAAGCTTTTGACTACATCTTTCTGACGCTGTGTTGGAGTCTCCGGTATTTTTTGTCTGATAAGGACGCATTGAAGTCACTTTTCATCAAAACATAGAACCTATCCGCCAAAATCCCCATTCCTATAGAGCGATATTTTGATAGAGCGTTGTAGTCGCTTGGTAAATTCCATAGAAATAAGGAAAATGATGCTCGGCTCATCAATGCACCGCTAACCTGAATATGTGCAGTTGCATGCAGTCATCCGCAACAACTGAAGCAATCGACAATTTTGCCTGCTAGAAAGAGTTTGCAGCGAACCACCGCGTTTTGACCTTTAGCTATGCCGACTAAGCCCTACAAACATCTCGACAGCATTACCGCTTTGTTCGTAGCCGTGTTGCTGATTTCCAACATCACGTCTACCAAAATTTTGGATTTGGGCTTATTTACCTTTGACGGAGGAACGCTGCTCTTTCCCCTCAGCTATATCTTCGGCGATATTTTAACGGAGGTTTACGGCTATGGGCGATCGCGCAAAGTCATTTGGTTAGGGTTTGCCTCAGCCTTACTGATGTCGTTGACACTCATACTCGTAGGGGCTCTTCCTCCCGCAGACGATTGGCCTTACCAAGCAGCGTATCAGCAAATTTTGGGCTTAGCGCCCCGTATCGTCTTAGCAAGTTTACTCGCATACTTTGCTGGAGAATTTTCTAACGCACTGATTCTCGCTAAGCTCAAGATTGCCACTCAAGGTCGCTGGCTGTGGACTCGCACTATCGGTTCCACTCTTGTGGGTCAAGCTGTAGACACCGCTATTTTTGTCCTCGTGGCATTTACGGGAATCGTACCTAATAGCCTCCTGCTGACTTTGATTGCTTCTAACTATGTTTTCAAGTGTGCTATCGAGATCGTGTTTACACCGATGACCTATTGGCTGACAGGATGGCTCAAACAGCAGGAGCAAGAAGACTTCTACGATGTAGAAACTAATTTCAACCCGTTTCGGCTGTTCAATCGCCATTTGTAAAATCCTAGGATTTACGGAAGAACTTTACGAAACTTCGAGAATAGTCTAGTGTAGATGACCATAGAGTTGCTTCTTCTCTCTTAGTTCGCTGATCGACTTGCCTTAAAGCCATATTCAACTTTCACCCTCATATGCTGAGTCATGTGAAATTTTTCCCTCAGGACAAGTCAGCATTTACAAGTGCAAAAGCTTGTAATTCTGGAAACGCTAAACGCTTTTGGTATCCGTTCCGTTGAGTGAAGTGAGTTTTGGAATTGACGCTCGTGTATGACGCTGCTTCTAGCTACACACCCTGAGCAGCGATGTTACCAACGTAAGTAACACTGTACCCAGTCGGGTTGAAGATGACTCTTCCCCAAATTTTTGAAGCGAAAAAGAAGTAGCAGAGTGTTCCAGTATCTGCAACTTTAGGATGTAATCATTATGACTTTAGCTTGTTTTGTAACCCTTGGAATCGCACTGGCATCCTACGAAATTGGCATTCATCTTAGCGACGAAGCCGAAGGGATCATCGTTCTGGCGCTGATTGCCTGTCTCGTCTTTGGACTTTTGAGCCTCATCTTGTTGCCTTGGTTTTTGAAAGCTGCGATCTTACTCGTTTTATTAGTCAGCAAGTTTTATCTCCCTTCATCTGCTGTCCGCCGCTAGATTCAACCGCTTGTCTCATATTGGCGATTGGTGAGTTCAATTTCGGAAGTTCGAATAAAAGTCCACAGCTTTCACCAGCGTTGCAATTCCCATGCCGCCGCCAATGCCAAGAGTGGCAAGCCCTAAGCGCTCCGAATCAGTTGATGGAGAGTGACCGCACTGATCCTGTCGGACATTGCTCCTGAACCAATCAGGTTGAAGCATGTCTGTGAATAGCCTCGTAACCAAAATTGCGCCTGAAGCTCCATAGGGATGCCCGAGGGCGATCGCCCCTCCCCCTGGGTTGACCCGCTCGATAGGAATCGCGAGAGCATCGAGACAGGCCAGTACCTGAGAGGCAAACGCTTCGTTGAATTCAACCCAACCCACGTCGTCTAGGTTCAGATTTGGATGCCGCTGAACTATTTTTTGAACAGCCGCTACAGGCCCCATTCCTGGCATTGTTGGATCGACACCTGTGGCGATCGCATCCACAAACTGCAACCCACGGTTGAGTTTTGAGGGGAGTGTCAGAGTCGGGATCAGCCGAGAGGACACCATCAATACTGCCGCTGCTCCATCGTTGATAGGGCAGGCATTGCCTACTGTAACTGTTCCTTCTTGCTGGAAGACCGCAGGCAGTTTTGCCAAACGCTTGAGTGTCAAAGAATCGCGGGGGCATTCGTCCTGATCAATTACGGTCGTAGAAGAAATGGAGATTGGACACAGCTCCGACTGAAATCGTCCTGATTTCTGAGAAGCGATCGCCTTTTGATGACTCTGGAGTGCGTAGGCATCTTGGCGATCGCGGCTAATACTGTAGTACTGAGCGATGGTCTCGGCCGCACTACCCATGTCGGGATCGCCTAGCGCTTCGGGCGCAAACCGCGCCCGCTGAGAAAATTGGGGTAATTCGTACAAACTGCGAGGCTTTTCGAGTCGCCAAGGAGCTGTGCTACAGCTCTCTACGCCACCTGCAATGACGATTTCAGCTGCTCCTGACTGAATCAAGCGAGCCGCTTGGTTGATCGCTGCTAAGCCTGAACCACACTGGCGATCGATCGTCAATCCAGGAATAGAAACGGGAAAGCCAGCTTCCAACAGGGCAACTCGGGCTGGATTCCCCCCTGGTCCGATTGCATTACCCAAAATCACCTCGTCTACCCGACTCGACTCTAGCCCGGTGTCAGCTAGCAGCGATCGCAGTATAGGAGCCATCAATACTTCGACTGATAGCGTCTTCAGCGATCCCCCGACTCGTCCGACGGGCGATCGTCGAGCGGCAATGATGACGGCATCAGAGCGGGCAGTGGGATCATTCTCTCGACTGTGCATGAATTTCTGTAGCACCACGTAAGTAGAACGGCGAGAACCCTATCAAAATCGTTAGATGCAAATCGGCGTCGCACATTTGAAGAATGATTTTCGTAGGGGCATCGCAGTGCAATGCCCCTACAAGGAGGAATCCAAGATTGAGTTTTGTCCAATCATTTCCTTATTGTGCAACGCCTGCAAATCCATATTGCAGGCCAAAATTCACAATCGGATCACGCCCGGCTCAATTCATTTTCCACAACAGAGCGGATTTGTTGTGCCGTTGCCGGGGCCAACAATACACCATTGCGATAGTGGCCTGTCGCTAGCCATACCTGCGAGTAGCCTTCTAAAGGCTTGATCACAGGAGCGGCTTGATTCCATGGACGCGGGCGTTTGCCAGACCAATGCTGCGTGATGGTTGCCTCAGACAACTCTGGGCATAGAGCGATCGCCTTGGTCAACACGTGCTGGAGCAACGCCTCATCGGCTAAGACCTCTCCAGCATCATCGGGAAATTCCACAGTCGCTCCGACCCAGTAGTCCCCCTCTCCTAACGGCACAATATGAATGTCATCGCCAGAAATGACAGGCTGAAACTCTAATTTTCCCATCTGTTCTGGCAGGTGAAGCCGCACAGCCTGACCCAGCACCGGACGCACATCCAAGGGGTGATCCGCTGATTGAGTGATGTCGGCTGATCCCAACCCTGCTGAGACAATGACCCAGTCAGCCTCGTATTGATCTTCAGGAGTGTGGACGGAGTAGCGAGCTTTTTTCAGTGTTCCGTCCAATAATGGTTCTGACGCTTTTGGTGTGGCCTGAACTGTGTTGGGCGGGCGATCGCCTGCGTCCTCAACCTGATGAGAGACCAGCGACGTCACAGGAGCAGCAAAATCAAACTGCACTCCATTGAGCTTTGCTGCTGCTACCAATGCCTCAGTCAGGGCAACTGGGTTGACTTGCAGATCTTGCGGTGAATAGATCGCGCCAGTGATTGGGCGATCGCCCAACTGATCCCCCAGTTGAGGACAGCGCGATCGCAACTGTTCCTCATCCCAACATTCCAGCGTCCATCCTTGAGATTGTCGAAGTTCAATCAGCGGCTGCCAGCGATCGCGCCAAGGCTCTAGCTTCTTAGTCACCTTGTCAGCTTCCGAAGCCGCTGCCTCAACACAAGACTCGTCAAACTGAAGCAGCACGATACCATCGTTGTTTACAGGAATCGAACGCCCTGTTTTTGCCTCTAGTTCAGGAATCAAAGAGGCATATCGGCGCAGACTTGCCTCTCGCATCGCCCAAGCTCGACCCTTCTTCTTTTGGCTAATGGCTCCCATCAACACTCCTAGAGCAGCCCCTGTACTCTCGGTCGCGGGGCGCTGTCGATCCAACACCGTAACTTGAAGATGAGGGGCCTGACTGAGTTCATAGGCGATCGCCGCACCCACAATCCCGCATCCAATAACGACGACTTTTTCGTGAGAAGAAGATGAGATAGAGGTTCCAGATAACAAATCAGATTCAGCAGAACACATAAAGTAAGTCAACTAAAATGAGGGGCTAGTACACTTCGTCGGCGTGCTTTAGGAGTTTGAGCAATCTTCAAAGCATGATGTGGTTGTCAACTCCTACGATTCTGAGGCTTCATCGGAGGAATCGCCTTGTTGAGGGACAGCAATTGAAAAAGTTGTCCATCCTTGAGCACTCTCAACCTCGATTGAACCGCCAATTTGTTGCGCGAGTTTTTGCACAAGAGCCAATCCCAGACCTGTTCCTCCTTGATTCCACAAATCAGCATGGGGAACACGGTAAAACTTGTTAAACAAGTTGGGCAGTTCAGATTGAGGAATTTCCACTTGGTTTCGGACTTTGAACACAACCCCATCCCCAGAGACCTCGGATGACGGGCCATCGTCTTCATGGCCTTGCTCAAGCGGAACTGCCTTTAGTTCAATGGCTTGTTCTGTTGCCGTATATTTGCAGGCATTGTTGATCAGCTCAGCCAAAATACGCTGCAGAACATCAAAGTCGGTGCTGAGAGAAGAAAGTTGTTGAGAGCAAGACATCTCGAATTGCTGATTGCGCGAGGCAAATCGGGTATCAAAGGGTTCAATAACCTTCGGCAACCAATCGTGAAGATCCATTATCTGAACATGGATGGGTAAGTTTGCAGATTCTAGCTTTTGCAAGTCCAGCAAATCGTTGATTAAATCTGCCTCGCGCTGCGACTCCGTTTCAAGAATGCCGAGATATCGCTTTTGCCTCGCCTCGTCAGTAGCGTGTTTCAGCATGTGAATCGCCATTTTGACGTTGGAAATGGGGGTTCGTAGCTCGTGAGAGACGGTGTTAAGAAACTCGTCTTTGAGACAATTTAGACGTTCTAACTCTTGAACTTGATTTTGAACAGCCTGATAAAGACGGGCTTGGCGAATGGCGATCGCACATTGGTTCGCCACCTGCTGCACCAGCCGAACTTCGAAATTTTCGAAGACATGATCCTTATGATGAACCAGCCACAAGTCTCCTAACACCTGATGAGAAAGCTCGTGATCTCGTTCAGAATCCACAAAAATCGGACAGGCTAACAACGCGACTCGCCCCCGTTGGGGATTAGGAATCAGTGAACAAAACTGAAAGTGATGTCCCTGCTTTAGCTGCTCATAAATTTCTGGAAAGTCGCTCATCTGGGCGACTCTTCCTCTCAACGTGGGGATAAAGTTGGTGTACTCATAGCAGACCGTAGACGTACCTTGTTGAAGATCGTAAAGAGCGGCGTTGCATCCCCCCAGGCTCAACAATTCCGTTAGCTCGCGCACTACCGTCTGCAAAATCTCGTCTTCGTTCAGAGAATCCCGAACGCTGTCGGTAATACGCTTCAGCGTCAATTCGAACTCAATAGCGATATTGATTTGTTCCGTGTTTTTACGAACTTCTTTGACCAGAGACGTGTTGAGCTGCTGAGTGTGCCAGTGAGTGGCCGCATGACCCAGCATCGTTTGAGTCTGGAGCACAATTTGCTGAAGGATGTGGCGATCGCTTTCTGTCCACTGTCGGTCTCGATCACAGGATTGAACCACCACCGCTCCGCCCCAAAAGCGATCGCAGATCAGAGGCGCTACAATCGTCGTCTGGACTCCATAGCGTGACCACTCTTGAGCGAGAGTAGACGCCACATCAGACAGGGTCAGCACTCGACACAATTCTTCAGAAGAGGACTCTGATGACGTGGCAAATGGAGATTGAACCAGCGGCATGACATCCGCAAAGCTTGGCAAAAATAGTGCTTCCTCCTCAAGACTCGAAGGAATCGTCGGAGCGATCGCCTCCGCCGCAACTCTGACACTGTTGCTATCCCATGACAGCGCCTGAGCCTCGATGCAATAAAGCACTACCCGATCAGCACTGAGTCCTTCTAGAGCAACATCAACAACCGTATTTAGAATCTCTTGGGTGTCAAGGGATGCCGAAATTCGCAGGATAATCGAACTCAGATTGATATTGGACATCCTTTCATCATCAATCGCTTAACGCCTCGAAAACGATAAACAAAGTAGCGCAGCACCCGCGTTAGGAACAGCTCCAAATGTTTCATTAATTTTCAACCTATAGCCTGTTTCAAGTGTCTGCTCCACCGTTGCCGTGAGTCAAGGATAAAGTCGAACCAGACGCTTGGGAGTCCCTGCTGTCGTCTGGAGAGGTTACGAAACGGGGTTGAGAAGGATGAATTCGAGAAAGGACTTCGTAGTTAATCGTCCCCATCCACGAAGCAAGCTGTTCAGCACTGATGCGTTCATCTTCATCACTGCCAATTAGCGTGGCGATCGCCCCGACACGGGCAGATGGAATGTGAGTGACATCGACCATGAACATGTTCATGCAAATTCGTCCACAAATCGGGGCGCGCATGCCGTCAATCAAGACATAACCTAGGTTAGAGAGACGACGATCATATCCTTCGTGATACCCCAGAGGCAGAATTGCGATATTCATTGGATGGGTCGCTCGATACGTTCGCCCATAGCTGATGTATCCACCTGGAGGCACCGCCTTGATCTGAGCAATGCGAGCTCGCCACGAAAGCACGGGCGAAAGACTCGGAATGAATTCGGAGGAATTTGACGAGGTTTGTAGCAGCGTTGCATAGGTCTCAGTCGAAGGCCACAGGCCATAGGCAGCAAGGCCAACACGCACCATCGAGCCGTGAGCTTCGGGCCAGAGCAGCGTTGCCGCAGAGTTGGCCGAATGAACCATTGGGACAGTATATCCAGCCTGACGAAAGGCGCGATCGGCTTCCTGAAGCCGGGTCAACTGCTGACGCGCAAATCGATGATCGGTGGTGTCTTCAATGTCGGCGTAGTGTGTGGTGATGCCTTCCAGCTCAATGCCGTCCAAGGTTTGAATGAGTTGGGCCAACACCAAAGCATCTTTGAGAGGAAGACCCTGACGATGAGTCCCTGTCTCGATCTTGAGATGAACTCTCACCGAATGTCCAGCTTCTCGTCCAGCATTGGCGATCGCCTTAGCAATCTCTGGGTCGTATAACACTATCCGAGCCTGAGTTTGCGCAACAAGTTGAGCCTGAGTCGCAGGAACATTCCCGCAAATGTAAATAGGAGCTTGCAGATTCGCTTCTCGAAGCTTGACGGCTTCGTAGGCAAAATTAACGATTAGCCAATCGGCTCCCGCCTGCACAAACTCTCGTGCAGTCGCAACTATCCCATGTCCAAAAGCATCGGCTTTCACAACGACGCCAAGAGTCACAGCATCGCCTACGCGCTGCCTCAGAAGCTTGACATTAGACTGAATCGCAGCCTGCGATACTTCACACCACGAAGACTCTGACTGAACGCGCTGAGCCAAAGAAATTTCCGTCATCACTCCGACTGTCCTCGCCCCGCAATTTTTCTCAGTCTACAGTAGACGTGAGTTCCAACAATTGAAGATTGAGGTTCGAATGGAGTATTTTATTTCTGACGAAGCCGTGAGACTTTTGTTGAATCCTTCACATCTGGGTAACTAGCGCATAGTCGGAGAGCGAGGCTCGTAACCTTGCTCAAACTCATCTGGTTCACCTAGCCAAGGATCATCGTCTGTCTCAGTGTCCAACGAAGTCAAATCTTTCTGAGATTTCAATTCAACATCTGAAACGCTTTGTCTCGTCAGCGTCGGTTCATATTCTGTAGCCTGTCCGGCAATTTGCTGTGGCTCACCAGGGCGAGTGGCGATCGCGCTCTGCTCCGATGGCAAGAGATCGTCCTGAGGAAGGGTACGACCATTGGTCTGAGGTTCCGAAGCTTTTTGATCCGCGACCTGAGTGGCTGCGGGCACAGACTCCTCTGTAGCACTACCGCTAGGCTTCAGAGATAGCTGCGGCGGGTCTGACTTCGAAGAACCTTCAAAATTTTCCATAATTTCTGGTTCTGGATCAACGTCGGCAGTCGTGAGTTTCTTTTCAAACGTCAGCTGTCCATCTTGTGCCTCAACAACGATCGTATCGCCCTCGCCAAAAGTATTTTCTAGAATATACGTCGCTAATGGATTCTCAATTTCTCGCTGGATGGCTCGCTTCAGAGGACGAGCTCCAAACACAGGATCGTATCCGGCTTCGGCAATATAGCTTTCAGCCTCTGCCGATATTTCCAGATCCATTTTTTGATCTGCCAAGAGCCGACGAACGCGCTTCAGCTGAATTCCGACGATCTTGCACAGTTCGGACTTTCCTAAAGGATGGAACAAAATGGTGTCGTCTACTCGGTTAAGAAATTCAGGACGGAAGTGCGATCGCAACGCAAGCATGACGCGATCGCGCATCTCTTCATAGCGGGAGTCATCACCAGCGACATCAAGGATGTGATCGCTGCCGATGTTGCTGGTCATCACAATCACAGTATTGCGAAAGTCAATGACATGCCCTTGAGAATCCGTTACCTGACCATCATCAAGCACTTGCAACAGGATGTTGAACACATCGGGGTGAGCCTTTTCGACTTCATCTAGCAACAACACCGAATAAGGGCGACGACGAATCGCCTCAGAAAGCTGTCCCCCTTCTTCATAGCCGACATATCCCGGAGGCGCACCGACCAGTCGAGATACGGCATGCTTCTCCATGTACTCCGACATGTCGATACGAATTAAGGCATCTTCAGAGTCGAACAACGACTCTGCGAGAGTCCGTGCTAGCTCCGTTTTTCCTACGCCAGTCGGCCCCATGAATAAAAAGGAACCGATTGGACGACCCGGATCTTTCATCCCAGCTCGGGCTCGTCGGATTGCCGCAGCAACGCTAGCCACCGCTTCTGTCTGACCCACGACTCTCTGGTGCAAAAATGACTCAAGCTGAAGGAGTTTTTGACGCTCGGATTCCAGCAAACGATTGACTGGAATTCCAGTCCACTTCGCCACAATTTCAGCAATGTCTTCGTCTGTTACCTGCTCTCTCAACAGGGCAGCGCCTCGGATCTGCAAATCAAGCAGCGTGGCCTCTTTTGATTCTCGCTCTTGCTGCACCACTTCCAGTCGACCATATTTGAGTTGAGCTGCCGTGTTGAGATCATAGTCTCGCTCAGCCTGTTTGATTTGCTGTCGAAGCTTTTCTTCCTCTTCTCGCAGCGCCTTCACGGCTTCTAACATGCCTTTTTCATCTTCCCACTGAGTTTTGAGACGATGCTGTTCATCACGGAGCTGCGTAATTTCCTGCGTAATTCGATCGAGTTTCTCCTGAGGCAGGCTATAGCCTCCTGAAAGACCCGTACGCTCTCCCTCTCCTTCTAAAGAAATTTGCTCCATTTCTAGCTGCATCAGCCGACGATCAACGTTTTCTAGCTCTTCGGGCTTCGAAGTACTTTCGGTCTTGAGCTTGGCAGCGGCTTCATCCACCAAATCAATTGCCTTGTCTGGCAGGAAGCGATCTGTGATGTAGCGATCAGACAGCGTTGCGGATGCAACCAAAGCAGCATCAGTAATCTGAACGCCGTGATGTACCTCATAACGTTCTTTGAGGCCGCGCAAAATGGAAATCGTAGCTTCTACGCTAGGCTGACCCACATAAATTTGCTGAAATCGCCGTTCCAGAGCGGCATCTTTTTCGATGCGTTTTCGATATTCATCTAAAGTACTCGCTCCAATACAGCGAAGCTCCCCTCTTGCCAGCATCGGTTTTAGCAAGTTGCCCGCATCCATATTTCCTTGTCCCGAGCCACCCCCCACGACCGTGTGCAGCTCGTCGATGAAGAGCACAATTTGTCCTTGTGAATCTGTCACCTCTCGCAAAACGGAGCGAAGACGATCTTCGAATTCACCCCGATACTTTGCCCCCGCCACAACAGAACCCATATCCAGTGAAATAAGAGTACGGTTCTTCAGAGACTCAGGTACATCTCCATTCACCATTCGCTGAGCTAACCCTTCGGCGATCGCCGTTTTTCCTACACCGGGTTCTCCAATCAACACTGGATTATTTTTGGTACGTCGTGACAGCACCTGAACCACCCGTCGAATTTCCTCATCTCGACCAATGACAGGATCTAACTTACCTTCCTTTGCTTGCTCAGTCAGATCTCGTCCATAGCGTTCGAGAGCACTCTCTTCGCTTTGCTCTTCACTCTGCTGAGCTTTTTTGCGGCTCTTACGAGTGGTTTTCACAGTCGTACCGAGTCGTTCAAGATCAATATTGAGCATGCGGCACACTCGCCGTCCGATGCGTTCATCTCGCGTAAATGCTAGCAGCAGATGGCCAACCGAAATGAAAGAGTTTTTCTCAGCATGGCGGACTTCTTCTGCCCGGTCGAGCAGTAGATCTAAACCTCGGCCCAAGTAAAGCTGCTCACTATTCGAAACCCTCGGCTGTCTTTTAGCAAACGCTTCTAGCTGTTGCTTTATGGCTTCTCCATCAACGTCAACTTTTTCCAGGATAATCGTACCCAGACCCTCCTCTTGCTCTAGAAGGGCAATCATTAAGTGCTCGACCTCTAGCTGCTGCTGCTTGAAGCGACGAGTTACATCTTGGGAATCAACGATGGCATCCCACGCATCGTCAGTAAACTTGCTAGGGTCAGTTGGCTGCATGTTGAACTTAAGTTCTGTCTAAACTTGTAATTGGGGTTCTTCTTATCTTAGTAATCTTAAGTGTAATCATTTTGCGACATCAACCTTAGCAGGTTAGAAAGCTCCTTGAACACATCCCATCCGAAGCTTCCAACGAAAACAAGGATTAGGGTGATCTTCTTGCTCCAATGTGAATAAGTTCAAAAGTACTACTTTTCGCGTCAGACGGCTACGTGCATCGCACGCGATCAAGTGCTTACAACTTATCTATCGTTGCTTCATCAACCAATCGGTGTTCTACACGCTACTATTAAAGCGAATGATGTTGCATATCTAACTCATCAGGGTCTAAGTACTCAGTCTATAAAGATCAAGATTTGCAGAATCAAAATAGAAGATTCACTCAATCTTGATTAACAATCAGAAATATCAACTACTTTTTTAGGGAATACTAGTGTGTGTAAAAGCACAAGAAGCCGGAGGTGAACAATAGCGCTTGGGTGCAGCGAAACAGTTTTCCTTCGAGTTCCTCGCCTCCAGACGTTGGCTCAATTCTGTTCGAACATCTTGACGTGCATGCAACCGTTATCCTCATGCATAAGTCATTTCCTCGGGTGGGCAAAGGGAATTGGTTCAAAAAACACCTTTGAATTCTTGGTTTTTTACACAAAAAGCTAGACCATGTCAGGATGTTTTCCGCAAGATTGCAGTGGTTAGGTCAGTTGGAGGTATGTTTCAATAGCCAATGTACTTCGTTTGGAAACACTTGAGAATAAAAGGTAAGTCGTCCGATACAGTACCTTTCCTCAGCAAAGTAAGTGAGAATACGCATCCTATAGGCTATCTCCTCCTCTCGCTGCGTACCGAGTCTTTGAATTTGGATATCTGAGAAGAGCATAGACACAAGCTGTAATGAACAGCGAAACGTAGATGAGATAGCATCCTCAGATCGATTCAGGGCGTAGTGGGATATGCGCTTGTCAATAGCCCTATTCAGTTGATCCATAGCTGAGAGCATTCAAATTCATCCGAGAGCTTTGTTGCCATTTTCTGCACGTTTGAAGCGTTAGCATCTGCCTATGTTGGGAGAAGTGATTGGAGGGCGTTATCGTATCGTTCGCTATTTAGGCGGCGGCGGTTTCGGTCAAACCTATTTATCAGAAGATCAACACCTCCCTGGCAAGCCCCAGTGCGTTGTGAAAAAGCTTATGCCAAGGGTCAATGACCCACGAGCATTTGAAGTTGCGCGTCGTCTATTTAACCGAGAAGCTGAGGTGCTGTACACCTTAGGAAACCATGATCAAATTCCTCGACTTTTTGCCCATTTTGAAGAAGAGCGTCAATTCTACCTCGTTCAACAATATGTTGAAGGCATCGTTTTAAACAAAGGGTTGAAGCCCGGTCATGCGTTAGACGAAAAGCAAATCGTTGAGTTGCTCTGCCGCATTTTAGAAGTCTTATCCTTCGTGCATGAGCGGCAAGTTATTCATCGTGATATTAAGCCCTCTAATTTAATTCAACGTAAAAGTGACAATGCTATTGTCATGATTGACTTTGGCGGAGTCAAACAAATTGGTGTAGAAACTATTAACTCGGAAGCCAGTACAGTCACGGTTGCGATTGGCTCTTCAGGCTACATGCCCAATGAGCAACTTGCTGGAAAACCCCGGTTCAGCAGTGATATTTATGCTGTCGGAATGGTTGGGATCCAATCCCTGACTGGTAACTACCCCTCACAGTTGCCGGAAGATCTACGAACAGGAGAGATTTTGTGGCGCGATCGCGCTCCCCACGTCAGCGACTGCCTAGCGAACGTGCTCGATCACATGACACGCTATGACTTTCGACAACGCTACCAGTCTGCAGCAGAAGCATTAGACGCTCTCCGAAATCTTGCCAAAGAGTCAGCCGTCAGTACGGCCCTGATCGACCCACAACCCTCGCTTTCGCAAAAGCCAAAAGAGCAAAGCCAAAGCGCATATGCTCTGAGCTTCCACGCCTCTTTAGATGACACATCAAATTTTAGTCCTTCCCCTATACAGCCAGCAGTTCAACCCACTTCACACTCCGTATCGCCCCCAGAAGTATCGGTTGAAGCTGAGCACCCCATAAGTGCAGGATCACCAGAGGATATTGGCTCATCGTTGGATGTGGTGCTCAATACTCCTCCTGAAATCGAGGATACGATTGTCGAAGAGCCTCCAGTTCACCACACCACATCTTCTACCAGCCAGGTAGACAGCACATCGTCAGCGAACCAAACGTCTTGGTCGTCACAAGCCTCTCTAGACCGCATCAACGGTCACTTGGCATGGTATGAACGAGCGGATGAGCTGTTTTATCAACAGCGATATCAGCAGGCTGCTGAATGCTATGCCACCGTACTTCGAGTCAAGTCTAATGATTACATGGTTTGGTTTAAGTACGCGATGTCGCTCGAGAACTGTCAAAAGTACCACGACTCGCTAGATGCCTATACTCGCGTCGTTGAGATTAACGAGCAAGATTATTTAGCCTGGTTTAGAAGAGCAAAGGTTTTAGAAACCTTGCATCGTTATCAAGACGCAATCGGGTCATACAACCAGGTCATTCAGATTCAGCCCGACAATTACTGGGCGTGGCACGACAAAGGCCATGCCCTTGAACTCGCTGAGCTTAATGAAGAAGCAATCCAATCCTATGAGCGCGCTGTGCAGCTCAAGTCTGATTTTCAGCTTGCTATCGACAGTCGTAAGCGCCTCTTGCAAGAGATGAAACAGATCGATCGGCTGTATCATCTACAGCACTATGAAGAAGCGATCGCTTCCTGTGACGATATCATTGCCGAAAATCCTGAAGATGCCTTGGCTTGGCTGATGCGAGGGATGGCTCTGGAAAACTCGAAGCAGTACAAATCTGCCATCAAGTCTTACAACCGAGTACTCCGAATTCATCCTGATGACCATCTCGCTTGGTTCAAGCGTGGAACGTTGCTCGAAAAATTAAGACTATATGCGGACGCAGCTAAATCATATCGTCAAGTCACCAAACTGCAGCCTGACAATTGTTGGGCATGGAATGATCAAGGACGAGTTTATGAAACGCTTCACAAATACGAGCTTGCGTTAGAGTCCTACGATCAAGCGCTCAGAGTTCGATCAGATTTCACCTCGGCAGTGGAAGGACGAAAGCGAGTTATTCGGCAAATTCAAATGTCTCGTAAAACGCCGCAGCGCAGTAAAACTCCGTCAGCTTAGGTGATGGCTTAAGTGAGATCGTCAGGCATCTGTGCGATCGCGCGTTTAACTTCTCATTGACGCTCTCTTGTAGTGCTACGTGCTGATATAAAACCAATAGTTGATGGAGAAGCCGCGCACCGCGCGGCTTCTCCATCAATATCTGTCCTAACCTATCTGCGCATTGCTATAGCAGAAGATTTTCTGAGTTTCACATCTGGAATAGCATTAGTTGCTCTTGTATCTTTAATTGGGCATTCGTGAGAAATGGAGATAAGTCAAACTTTTGCGAAATTAGCTCAGCTCATTTTCCTAGATTCAGCCTGAACAACTTACGAGCCCCG
>JGI12210J13797_10014957_pt1 | contig 36596 bp, 29 predicted proteins | sample ElkSlonscriptome_3_FD_13797 | JGI IMG/M metagenome (IMG submission 13797) | reverse complement strand
CTAGTGATTCCCATGATGCTGGCATCGGGGTTTTTCCTCGCACGCGGATCGGTCGATGGGCTTGGCGACACTGATGGCCTGTTTGATTCCGGTGCTGCACAACCAAATCAGATAGAGACGATATTTCTGGCGCTTGATCGGACGGACGTTGACGTCCCTGTCGAACGTCCAGGCAGTGGTGGAGCACTGACCTCATGGGATGACGCGCTGATCGTAATGACCCACGAGGGCGGATTTTTCGATGTGACCGGTGATGAAGCCGTGCCGCTGGATATCGCCGCGCCACCAAACGGCTGGGCAGACATGCTCGAGTTTGAAAGCGACAATTCCAACTACAGTTTTGCCCACTTCTATTTCCGCTACAACGACCTGCACGTCATTGATGAACAACTCTATGTTTCGTTTACCGAATGGGTCGCGCAGGACGATTGCTATCGTACCACACTGGCCCGCGCCCCCCTGCAAGCTGGCGCTGATCGTCCAACGATCGGCAATGACGACTGGTCGATTATCTTTGCGACCGCACCATGCCTCGCCCCATCGATGACGGGACGCGCCATTCAGGGCCATATGGCCGGTGGACGCTTTGACGTTGGCAGTGATGGTATGATTTACCTCGCCTCTGGCGATTATGCCCTTGATGGAAATTACGCCAATCCTGTGATCTCGCAGGATCCGGCAACAGACTACGGCAAAGTCCTGATGATTGATCCGGCAACCGGACAGGTGGAGACACTCAGTCAGGGGCACTCCAATCCGCAAGGCATCGTGGTGACGGATGCGTCCGATATCTACACCGTTGAACATGGTCGCCGGGGAGGTGATGAGTTGAACCGCATTGTCTTCGGATCGGATTTCGGCTGGCCGCAGGTGTCGCTTGGCACGCGCTACAATCGGCTGCCACTGCCCAATACACGAGAATACGGACGCCACCCCGACTTTCCGCTTCCGGTCTTTGCCTGGCTGCCATCGGTCGCGCCGAGCGCTTTGATGCAGATTGATGGCTTTGACTCAAGCTGGGATGGGGATCTGCTCGCCGGGACACTGGCAAGCCAGTCACTTGTCCGAATTCGGATCGCGGACGGTCGCGTTTTGTTCGACGAGCGCATCGCTATTGGTGAGCGCGTCCGCTATGCCTACCAATTCGATGATGTGATCGCGCTTTGGACTGACTCCAAAAAGGTCGTCAAGCTCACTGCCGGCGAATTCGATCCAAGCGCACAATTTGCGGTCGCCCTGATCCCCGATCTTGGCCTCGGGTCAACAGCGGAGCGCAATACCGAAGTCGCACTCGATCAATGCATTGAATGTCACAGCCTAGGCGTGGTCGACGGAGCCAACGCGCCGGCGCTTGGAGCAGTCTTCGGCCGCGAGATCGCGTCAGGTAACTTCGACTACTCTGACGGCCTGGCGGCGGTGAATGGCATATGGAGCCGAGAATCCCTTATCGCATACATAACCGACCCGGACGGGTTTGCCCCAGGCACATCCATGCCCAATCCGCAGATAGGCGATGAGGAAATTGTCGCGGCGCTTGTTGATATACTTCAGGCGCTGGCGGGGAACCCGGAGTAGGTCTGACTACACCGGGCAATTCCTTATCGGCGTAACCGACAATCGCATCCGGCAAAAGCCGTACGGCACGCTAAGCGACTACCGATAATAAAGCGACTGCCCGTTATGGAAGACCTGCACCTTTTCAGGCGCAGCGGCCATGCGGACGGACTTGCCGCGCAAATCGGCGTGGATACCGGGCAGCTTGCCGATCACCGCATCGTTGTCTCCGATCTTGTCGAAATAGAGCAATGTCACCTCGCCCAGAGCTTCGGTGATGTTCACCTTGCCCTCGAAGGCGTAATCGTCGCTGTCGGTCTCGATCATATCCTCGGGCCGGATCCCGATGTTGACCTTCAGCCCCATATCGGCGTCGGTCGTGGGAACCGCGGATCTTGTCACCCCGCCCCCGTCCAGCTTGACGGTCGTTTCGGCACCGGTGCCCACGATTTCCCCCGACAGCAGGTTCATGGCAGGCGAGCCGATGAACTGCGCGACGAATTCGTTCTCGGGCCGCTCGTATAGCTGAAGCGGCGTGCCGACCTGGGCGATGCCCTTGTTGGCCAGAACCACGATGCGGCTGGCCAGTGTCATCGCCTCGACCTGGTCGTGTGTGACGTAGATCATCGTCGAATTGGGCATCGATTCCTTCAACTGGGCGATCTCGATCCGGGTGGCCACACGCAGGGCCGCGTCGAGGTTCGAAAGCGGTTCGTCGAACAGGTAAACCTTGGGGTCCCGCACGATCGACCGGCCGATGGCGACACGCTGGCGCTGGCCACCCGAGAGGGCCTTGGGGAGGCGGTCGAGATAGGGGTCGAGTTGCAGGATCCGCGCGGCCTTGTTGACGGCCTCGTCGATCTCGGCCTGGCTTTTCTTGGCCAGCTTGAGCGCGAAGGACATGTTGTCCTTGACCGTCATGTGCGGATAAAGCGCGTAGGATTGGAACACCATCGCGATACCCCGCTGTGCCGGGGGCACATCGTTGACCACGGTGCCGTCGATCTCGAGGGTCCCACCGGTGATTTTCTCAAGTCCGGCGATCATGCGCAGAAGCGTGGACTTGCCGCAGCCCGACGGACCGACGAAGACGATCAGCTCGCCCTGTTGGATATCGAGATTGATATTCTTGAGAACATCGACCGTTCCCCCGTAGGTCTTGGCGACATCAGTCAGTTTCAGATCAGCCATGTTTTCCCTCCCTAGAAAATTATGTCCTGAGCGCGAGGCAAACCTGCCAAGGTCCCAGGTGCAGTCTCCCGTCTGCAGATGTATGTGCGCTGCCCAGTTCGGCCCCGATCGGCAACCAGTTTCCGGGTGGCATGTCGAAATCGGATGGTGTCTCGCTCACGTTGAAGGCGCAGAAGATCGTCTGATCGCCGTCGGTTCTTGTGAAATAGACGACGTCATCCTGCGCCTGCATCCGGTCGTGGGTGCCCACCGTCAGTGCCGGATGGTTGCGGCGAAATGCGATCGCGCGGCGATAGTGGTGCAGCAGCGCGCCGGGCTCATCCTCTTGTAGCGATACCGCATGCGGCCAGTGCTCGGGCACGACCGGCAACCAGGGCTTGGCGTTCGAGAACCCCGCGTTATTGATATCGTAGTCCCAGACCATGGGCGTGCGGCAACCGTCGCGGCCCTTGAATTCGGGCCAGAATTCGATGCCGTAGGGGTCCTGAAGATCCTCGAAGGCGACATCGGCCTCGGGCAGGCCCAGCTCCTCGCCCTGATAAAGACAGACCGAACCGCGCAGACACATGATCAGCGTCACGAACATGCGCAACGCAGCCGGTGGCATATCCCAGCGCGAGGCATGACGCACCACGTCGTGGTTGGAAAACGCCCAGCACGCCCAGCCGTCACTGGCAACCGCATCCATCTCGTCCATGACCTCGACGATGCGTGCCGCCGTCGGCTGGTTGTTCGACAGGAACTCGAACGCGTAGCACATCTGCATCTTGTCATCGCCGCGGGTATACTCGCCGAGGATCTCCAGCCCCCGTTGCGCATCACCGACCTCACCCACAGCGGCGGCGCCGTAGGGCTCGAGCTCGGCGCGGAACTTGCGCAGAAAGGCAAGGTTCTCGGGCTGGTTCTTGTCGTAGAGATGCTCTTGGTGGTTATAGGGGTTCACCGAGGGCGCGATACTGGCATTCCGACGCTCCTTGGGCAGTGGAGGATTGTCACGCAACTGCTTGTCATGCACATAGAAATTGATCGTATCGAGGCGGAAACCGTTGACACCGCGATGCAGCCAGAAACGCGCCACGTCCAAAAGCGCCTCCTGCACCTCAGGTTCGTGGAAATTCAGATCCGGCTGCGAGGTCAGGAAATTGTGCATATAGTACTGTTCGCGCCGCGCATCCCACTGCCACGCCGAACCGCCGAAGATCGACAGCCAGTTGTTGGGTGGCGTGCCGTCGGGCTTGGGATCGGCCCAGACATACCAATTGGCCTTTGGGTTGTCCGTGCTCGACCGGCTCTCGATGAACCAGGGATGCTGGTCGCTGGTGTGGCTCATCACGAGGTCGATCATGACGCGAATGCCCAGACGGTGCGCGGTTTCGACGACCGCATCGAAATCGGCAATTGACCCGAACATCGGATCGACATCGCAATAGTCGCTCACATCATAGCCGAAGTCTTTCATCGGTGACATGAAGAAGGGCGAGATCCAGATTGCATCGACACCCAACGACGCGATGTAAGGCAGCCGCTGGACGATGCCCAGCAAGTCGCCGATGCCGTCACCGTTGCTGTCCTGAAAGCTGCGCGGATAGATCTGGTAGATGACCGCACCGCGCCACCAGTCCTTGTCGATCTCCAGTTCGAATTCCTTGGCAGGTGCCGTATTCATGATCGTTCTTTCTCTTCGCGGTCCCGGCCCCTACCGGCCGCACGTTGTTGTTGCGCTGTCCCGGAAAGACATCCGGGACAGCGAGGCTTGGCTATTTCACCGACCCGGCCAGCAGACCGCGGACGAGATACTTCTGCATCATGAAGAACACCGCCAGGGGCACCGCGATCGATACGAAGGCCGAGGTGGCGAGGATCTCCCAGTCGCCCCCGCGGGTGCCCAACAGCTCTACGATCTGACGGGTCATGACAGTCGTCTGTCCCGAAGCGTCGATCAGGAACACCAGCGCGACCAGCAGGTCGTTCCACGTCCACAGGAACTGGAAGATCGCGAACGAGGCCAGCGCGGGGAACGACAGCGGCAGGATGATCTTGGTGAAGATCTGGAAATCCGACGCGCCGTCCACCTTGGCATTCTCGATGATGTCGCGCGGCAATCCGACCATGTAGTTGCGTAACAGGTAGATCGCCAACGGCAGACCAAAGCCCGTATGCGCAAGCCAGACACCCAGATAGCCCTTTCCGATCCCGATTGCATTGTGCAACGACAAGAGCGGGATCAGCGCAAGTTGCAACGGCACGACCAGCAGACCCACGACCGCCGCGATCAGCAGCGCGCGGCCCGGGAAGTCCATCCAGGCCAGCGCATAGGCCGCGAAGGCCGCCACGAGGATCGGAATGATCGTCGCCGGGATCACCACCGTCAGCGTGTTGAAGAACGCCCGTGCCATCCCTTCCGAATTGCTTTCATCGAAAAGCACGAAATTATAGTTCTGCAGGGTGAAATCGGGCGGCGACACGACGTCGAGGAAAATACGCTGAGCGCGTCCGCTGATCTGGTCGTCATTGCCTTCCCAGCGGTAAGTGCCGTCGACCTGCAAGGTCATCGTCTCGCCGTCGCCCATGTCGGCGGTATCGCCGGGCTGGTAGGCACCGATGTCACGCGATGAAATCGCCCAGGCCTCAAGTTCACCCTCGAAGCCTTCGCCTTCGAAGATGTTGCCTTCGACCATGAAGCGACCATTGCCCAGATCGACCCGGTTGTCATCGGGGTCGGCCACGCGCAACTGCACCGTCTGCTCGGCGGGGAACATCGCCGACCACCAACCCGAGGCCGTGATCTGATCACCGGTCCGGAACGACGAGACGAAGAGGCCGAGTGTCGGGAAGAGCCACAAGAGTACAAGCAGCACGACCGAAATGTTCAGTGCCCAGACGACCGCGGGCTTGCGTCCTGAAATGCCGTCATCCATCAGCGCATCTCCTTGCGAGCATTGTAGACGTTCCAGACCAGGATCGGCGTCACCATCAGCATGATGATCATCGCAGAGGCGGATCCCATGCCCCAGTCGTTGGCGCGGAACAGTTTGTCATACATGTAATTGGCCAGCACCTGGGTCTCCCACTGGCCGTTGGTCATGGCGAAGACGATGTCGAAGACCTTGAGCGTGGCGATGGTAATCGTCGTCCAGACGACCACGATCGTGGACATGATCTGCGGTATCTTGATCTTGAAGAAGATCTGGAACGGGTTCGCCCCGTCGATGATCGCCGCTTCGACTGTCTCTTCGGGGATGCCCCGCAGCGCCGCCGACAGGATCACCATGGCGAAACCTGTCTGGATCCAGACCAGCACCGCCATCAGGAAGAAGTTGTTCCAGAAGGGAATCTGCAACCATTGCTGGGGCGTATCACCGCCGAAGGTCAGATAGAGATGGTTGAGGATACCGATCTGCGCGACGTCTTCGGGGCGGGCCTCGTAGATCAGCTTGAAGATGACGGCGGCACCGACGAAGGAAATCGCCATCGGCATGAAGATGATCGATTTCGCGATATTGCCCCAGCTCAGCCGGTCCGTCAGCTGTGCGGCGAGCAGCCCGAACGAGGTCGCAGCCGCTGGCACGAAGACCAGCCATAGCACGTTGTTGATCATGGCTTCGCGGAACTTCGGTTCGGCGAACATCTGGGTGTAGTTGGCAAACCCGACGAACTCCGTCACGCCGCCCGGCCCGCGCTCCATGAAGCTGAGCCGTAGGGTGGCGAAAACCGGATAGGCAAGATAGAGACCCAGCGCGAGGATCGCGGGCAGCAGAAACAGCCATGGCCGGATCTGGTTGGCGCGATTGATGTTGCGGCCCGCATTCGGCCCCTTGGGCGGATAGAGCACCTTGTCCAGAAACAGGTTCGATCCGTAGAAATAGGCAAGACATCCGCCCACACCTACGATGATGGTAATAATACCTAGAAATGCCGGATGCATGGCTCCCTCCCCGTCGCGATCCATCACACGCGACCTCCCTCCCCGGGGGCCGCTGATTGGGGTCCGGACAGTCGCCCGTCCGAACCCTTGTCTTGGCGGAAAGCCGAACGCTTAGTTCAGCGCGTCCCAGCTATTCTGGATGGCATCGGCCACTTCTTGTGCCGAGGCACCGCCGACATAGTCGACCATGCCGGTCCAGAAGCTGCCCGCACCGATCGCGCCCGGCATCAGGTCGGACCCGTCGAAGCGGAATGTGGTCGAATTCAGCAGGATCTCGCCCTGGCCGCGCAAGGTCGCGTCAGCATAGGCATCGAGATTCACACCCGAGTGCGGCGTCAGGAAGCCGGTCTGCGCCATCATCACTTCATGTGCAAGCGGCTGCTGGAGAAACTCCATGAAGGCCATTGTCGCATCGGATTCGTCCGTTACGGCCATCAGCGTGCCACCACCCAGAACCGGGTTGCCCAGGTCTTCGCTTTCGAAGGATGGGAAGTAGAAGAAGTCGGCATCAACACCGATTTCGACACCATCAGGCATGAAGGCGGGGATGAACGACGCCTGCTTGTGCATGTAGCACTGTGGCGGCGAGCTGAAGAGACCCGCGGGGCTGTCACGGAAGTCGGTCGAACCGACCGCAGCGGATCCGCCTGCAACCATGTCATCGTTCTTGGCAAACATGCCGAACGTCTCGATTGCATTGACCACTTCGGGCGAGTTGAACGGCAACTCGTTCGTCACCCACGCGTCATAGGTCTCGGGCGACTGCGTGCGCAGCATGATGTCCTCGACCCAGTCGGTCGCAGGCCAACCCGTGGCGGCACCCGAGCCAAGCCCGATGCACCATGGTGTTTCGCCGTCTTCGATCATCTGCTCGGACAATGCGATCAGATCTTCCATTGTCTCTGGGATTTCATAACCGGCGTCTTCGAAGTTCTCCGGCACATACCAGACCAGCGACTTGACGTTCACGTTGTAGAAGAAGCCGTAGAACTGGTCTTCGCCGTTTGCGTCGGCGTAGGTGCCCAGATCGACCCATGACTGACCGGCGGCATAGTTTTCGCCGACCCATGTGGCCATGTCGTCACCCAAGGGATCAAGCAGACCCTGCGACGCCATGTTGGCAGCCAGACCGGGCTGCGGGAAAACCGCGATGTTCGGCGGGCTGCCCGCTTCGGAGTCGATCACGATCTGCTGCTCGAAGCCGTCGGAACCGGTGTAGGTGACATCGGCGCCGGTGGCATCGACGAAATACGCGATCGCCGAACGGAAGATGTCATCCTCGGGGCTCAGCCAGGGGCCGAAGATCGTCACGCTCTGGCCGCTCAGATCAGGCGCGCTTTCGGCCCATGCGTTGTATTCATCCCAGCTGAAGTCACCTTCGCCGGGTGCAAAAACAAGATGACCGCCAGCGTGCACAGAGCCCGCCGTCAGTGCAACCGCTGCCGCGCTGGCATACAGTTTCATTTTCATTTGGTTTCCTCCCAATGCGCCTTTCGACGCTTCACTAAATACCCAGGTGCACTTGGCACCGTTCAGCGCCCGGAATCGACCAAAGCGCTTTGGATTTTTTCACATTCATGAAAATGTTAGCGTATGTCAACTGCGTTCGACCCGCGCGACAAATCCCTTGGAATCCACCCCAAATCTGATACTCAAACGGCTACGCCTTCCCGCTTTCGCCAGCCGCGCGGAGACTTTCCCGACGGTGCACCGATGACCGAAACGACCCTGAAGACGATGAATCTCAAGGAACTCTCCCGCAATCTGGGTCTCAGCCAAACCACCGTCAGCCGCGCGCTGAACGGCTATCCCGAGGTGTCGGACGCCACCCGCCGCCGGGTGCTGGAAGCCGCGCGGAGGTATGGCTACAGTCCCAGTACCCGCGCCAAGGGGCTGGCCACCGGACGTGCGCTGGCCATCGGCCATGTGATCCCCGTTTCCGACCAGCACGAGATCGTCAATCCCATTTTCGCGGACTTCATCGCAGGGGCCGGCGAAGTCTATGCCCGCGCAGGCTACGAGATGCTCTTGTCGGTGGTCGCCGATGCGACCGAGGCCGATGTTTACGGCAAGATGCGGGCCCGGCGGGCGGTCGACGGCGTGATCGTGCACTCGCCGCGCCTGAACGATGCGCGCATTCCGCACCTGCACCGTATCGGGCTGCCCTTCGCCGTTCATGGCCGGTCGTCGGGATGTCACACGCCCTATACCTGGCTGGACGTGAACAACCGTCACGCCTTCGCGCGGGCAACGGCCTATCTTTGCGATCTGGGACACAGGCGGATTGCCTTGGTCAACGGTCTGCAGGACATGGATTTCGCCTATCGCCGGCGCGAGGGCTATCTCGATACCTTGCGTGCGCGCGGGCTTGCCGTCGATTCCGCCTTGATGCGCGCCGGCGCGATGACCGAGGGTCTGGGCTATCGCACGACCTGTGACATGCTGGATGGCGCCGATCCGCCGACCGCGATCCTCTGCTCGTCGCTGATCACCGCTCTGGGTGTGCGCCGCGCGATCGAGGAGCGCGGGCTGGTCATGGGCCGCGATGTTTCCGTCGTCACCCACGACGATACACTGTCCTATCTCCAGAACGGCGACGACGTCCCGATATTCACTGCGATGCGGTCCTCGGTCCGCGAGGCCGGCCGGCGGCTGGCGCAGATGCTGATCGACCAGATCGCCGACCCGAAACGACCGCCACATCAGGAACTGCTCGAAGCGGAACTTGTCGTCGGCACCTCAACGGGCCCTGCCCAGACAAAGGACTGATCCATGGATTTCAAACGCGGCGACTTTCCCGACGGCTTCATTTTCGGGGCCGCAACCGCGGCCTACCAGATCGAAGGCCATTCCTTCGGCGGTGCCGGTCCCACCCACTGGGACACCTTCGCCGCAGGCCCCGGCAACGTGGTCCGCGCCGAGGATGGCGCAATCGCCTGCGACCACTACCACCGGTATGCCGAAGATCTCGACCTGCTGAAAAACGGCAACTTCGACGCCTACCGCTTTTCCACGAGCTGGGCGCGCGTCATGCCCGACGGCCGCACCGTGAACACAGAGGGTCTCGACTACTATGACCGGCTGGTCGATGCGATGCTGGAACGCGGCCTGAAACCGTTCCAGACGCTCTATCACTGGGAACTGCCTTCCGCTCTGGCCGACAAGGGCGGCTGGATGAACCGCGACACATGCGACGCCTTCGCCGATTTCACCGATGTCATCACCGACCGGATCGGAGACCGCGTCGCATCCATCGCGACCATCAACGAACCCTGGTGCGTCTCCTATCTTTCGCATTTCATCGGACATCATGCCCCCGGCCTGCGCGACATCCGTGCAACCGCCCGCGCGATGCACCACATCAACCTGGCACACGGGCGCGCCATGACGCGGCTGCGCGGCAAGGGCATGAAGAACTGCGGTATCGTGCTCAACTTCGCCCATACCGAGGCACGCGACGACAGCCCCCCGGCGATCCGCGCCGCGACCATATCGGACGCGATTGCGAACCGCTGGTTCATCGAGGCGATCACCAAGGGCAAGTACCCAGCCGAAGCGCTGGAAGGTCTCGCGCAGCACATGCCTGCTGGCTGGGAGGATGACATGGCCGAAATCAGCCAGCCGATCGATTTTCTGGGTGTCAATTACTATACCCGCAGCATCGTCGCAGCCGACCCCGGTGGCGTCTGGCCGCATGTCGCCGCAAGCGAAGGTCCGGGCGAGAAAACCCAGATGGGCTGGGAGATCTTCCCCAAGGGATTGCATGGTTTCCTGACACGGATGGCCCAGGAATACGTGGCCGACATGCCGCTTTACGTCACCGAGAACGGCATGGCCTGGGACGACACCGTTGCAGACGGGGCCGTCGCCGATCCGGTCCGCGCAAAATTCGTGTCCGACCACATCCTCGCCACCAGGCAGGCCATCGCGGACGGGGCCAATGTCCGCGGCTTTTTCTACTGGTCGCTTCTGGACAATTACGAATGGGCCTTCGGCTACGAAAAGCGCTTTGGCATGGTGCACGTGGATTTTGAGACCTTGAAGCGCACGCCGAAAGCGTCCTATCACGCGCTCAAAGAGGCGATCAAGCGCGAGGATTAGGCCATGGGCCACCCCAAGAACACCTATTCGCTGGTCGCCGATATCGGCGGCACGAACACCCGCGTCGCGCTGGCCGAGGGGCGCAGGCTCGTCGATGGCACCATCCGGCGCTATGCCAACAGCGACTTTCCGGGGCTGGAATCGGTTCTGCGCCGCTATATCGCGGATGAAGACGGCGTGGACCCGATCGCCGCCTGCATCGCCGTGGCAGGCCCCGTGCGCGAGGGGCGCGCGACGATGACCAACCTCGACTGGGCGATCGACAAGGAAACACTCGCCCGTGCGACAAGCGCCGAAACGGTGGCGATCCTCAACGATCTGCAAGCGCAGGGTCATGCGCTTGACCATATCGACCCTGCGAAGATCACGACGATCATCGACGGCCCGGACGACCGCCCGACAGCGGCCAAGCTGGTCATCGGTGTCGGCACGGGGTTCAATGCGGCCCCGGTGTTCGATCTCGAACAAGGCCGCGTCGTGACACCGTCCGAAAGTGGACACGCCAATTTGCCGATCCGGAACGACCTGGAACTGCGGCTTTGCAATTACGTCTCGACGGCGCATGGTTTTCCGGCGGTCGAGGATGTTCTGTCGGGGCGCGGGCTGGAGAGGGTGTATGCCTTCCTGGGCGAAGAGGCCGGCGATCCGAGGGAATGCGCCGCCAAGGATATCATGGATGCCTGCACCGATGGCCGTGATCCCCGCGCGCTCGAGGCGGCCCGGCTTTTCAGCCGCATCCTCGGGACGGTCTGCGGTAACCTGTCACTCATCCAGCTGCCTTTCGGCGGGGTCTACCTTGTGGGCGGCGTCGCACGGGCCTTCGCACCGCATCTGGTCGACCTTGGGTTCGGCGATGCCTTCCGCGACAAGGGCCGCTTTGCAGGCTTCATGGGCAATTTCGCCGTTCGCGTGATCGAGGATGATTATGCCGCGCTGACCGGATCAGCCGCCCATCTCGTGGCCTTGTCGAAAGAACACTGAGGCCGGGGCACAGGCGCGCACTGTCGCGACCGCCCTGCCTGATGCGGCATCAAAGATAAAAACTGCAGCCGCGGCAAACACGCTGCGGCATCAAGGGGAAAGCGGCGGAATGACATATGCCGCCCGACGGGCCCGGCGGCAGGATGTCAGGCGTCCTCCAGCGCATTGCCCATCTGCGTCTGGACCGTTTGCGTCAGCGAGGTCAGCGAGAACGGCTTGGGCAGGAAGACGGCATTGGCGATCGGCTCTTCGCCATCGTCGAACGCATCTTCTGGGTAGCCCGACACGAAGACCACCTTGGTTCGGGGTCGCGCCTTCAGCGCCTTGCGCACCCAAGTCGGCCCGTCCATTCCGGGCATGATGACATCTGTGACGAAGATATCGACATGCAGATCATCCGTGTCGAGCATCTCGAGCGCGGCCTCGGCGCTATCGGCCTCGAGCACGGTATACCCCTTCAGCCGCAGCGCACGCGACGCAAAGGCGCGGACCGGTGCCTCATCCTCGACCAAGAGCACCACACCATCGGCCCGTCCCCCGATGTCGGGGGGTGCGGGCGCCTTGGTGGCCGGGCGCGCTTCGGTGGGCGAGATCTTGCTGCGCGGAAACAGCAGTGAAAAGGTCGTGCCCTTACCGATCTCGCTTTCCACAAAGACATAGCCGCCGGTTTGCTTGACGATCCCATAGACCATCGACAGGCCGAGCCCCGTGCCCTCGCCGGTGCGCTTGGTCGTGTAGAAAGGTTCGAAGATCTTGGGCAGCTTTTCGGGCGCGATGCCGTTGCCGGTGTCGATGACATTGACGACAACGTAGTCTCCCGGCGGCACGGTCACGCGGTCTTTGCGCATCTGGCTGGCCAGCGTCATGTTGTTTGTCACCACGCGGATCTCGCCCGCACCTTGCATCGCGTCACGGGCATTGACGACAAGGTTCATCAGGACCTGCTCCAACTGGCGCCGGTCGGCGCGGATCGGGCCCAGATCGGCTTCATGCTCAAGCGACAGTGTTACCTTTTCGCCGACCAGCCGGTTGAGAAGATGGGTCAGGTCGGCAAGCGTCGCACGCAGGTCGATGGCTTCGAGTTGCAGGTTCTGCTTGCGCGAAAACGCCAGGAGTTGTCCCACCACGCTGGCCGCACGATTGGCGTTCTGGTGGATCTGGATCAGGTCGGCGTAATTCTGGTGCCCCTCGTCGTGGCGCAACAGCAGCAGATCGCAATGCCCCGAAATGGCCGTCAGCAAGTTGTTGAAATCATGGGCAATGCCACCGGCAAGCTGGCCGATCGCCTGCATCTTCTGGCTTTGTACGAACTGCGCCTCGAGCGTCTTGAGTTCGGTGACATCGTTGAGAACCGCGATCAGGTGACGTGCATCCCCCGCCCCGGCGGTGCTGAGCGTCACCTGCACGAAGGTGCCGTCATTGTCGGCACGTCCGCGCAGGAATTCGGACACCTGCGTGCCCTGCCCGCCAAGCGCCTGCGCCAGCCAGTCGTTGATCGGACGGCCCGGGCCGTCGAGCACATCCGACAGCTTGCGTCCCTCGGTCGACCCGATATGCAGCAGCTTGCGCGCCTCGCGGTTCGAGGCAACCAGACGCCCGTCGTCTGTCACCTTCAAAAGGGGGACGGGCAGATCCTCGATCGCGTCCCACTCCGCCTCGCGCGGCGGGCGGCTGTCGGCAGGCGGTACGGTCAGGACGAACGCCCTTGTCCCATTCCCGTCAAATGGCAGTTCAGAGACCATGTAATCACGGATCCCCGCGGCGGTGCGCACCGCATGCGGCGTTCCGATGTCCCGCAAGGCATTTTCGAGAATATCGTCCACATGTGCCGGTTCGCAGCCCAGAAGCGACACCAGCGCAGGGGTGGCGTGGGGAACCGCCCCCGTCGGGTCGAGCGTGAAACCCGGGACGGTCGCTGGCGGCATCTCGGGTATGTCGCCGCGGATCCTGCTGCACGACCAGATCAGGCACTGCGGCCCCGCGACATCAAGGCGGATGCTGTATCCCGCCACCTCGACCACGGCCGAGGCACAGGCCTCGCCGTTACGGGATGCCGCCCGCGACATAAGACCGTCGAAGACAACGGACGGATCAGCCAGCGTATCGGCGAAAACGGAATCGAGCGTGGCTTCGTTCGGGATTGAAAAGGCATAATGCGCGGCCCCGTTGGCGCCGGCGATCCGGCGGTCCCTGCCCGATACGAAGGCGATGCGCTGGTCCGGCGCGATGGCCGCCACCGCCGCCCGGCGCTGCGCGGCAGCCCGCCAGCTTGCAAAACGCCGGACACCAATCAGCACAGCCAGCAAACCAAGCCCCAGCCACGCGGCACTGCGCAGGCCCGCAGCGAGCGCGAGAGATTGCACAAGAAAGCTGCCGGCCAGACACAGGACAGCTGTCAGGCCCACCCAGTAAACGGCCTGTTCGATCCGGTCGGATTGCAAGGAAATTCTGGCTTGACGCATGGCAGACCCTTCGATGTGGGGCCACCAGTAAACACCACACCATTTAACCCCGCCTTAAGCCAACCACATGTGAATCGCTAAATCAATCATTGGTTGTATTTCATCACGGCAAAAAAGAAACCATCGCCCGATGAATCGGGAAGCCGGGATGCGTCGGCTGCAATCGTCCATCCGGATTGGCGTTCGACAAAGCTCTGAACCTGCTTGCTATTCTCGCACTCAAGGACCGAACACGTCGCATAGGCCAGGATGCCGCCGGGGCGCACATATCGTGATGCCTGCTCCAGAACTTCCCGCTGTGATTGCAGGAACGCATCAAGCCTCGCAGGCGTGAGCCGCCATTTGGCGTCCGGCGTCCGCCGCCAGGTGCCCGAGCCGCTGCAGGGCGCATCGCACAAGACCAGATCGAAGGGTCCGTGGTCTTCCAATGCCTCTGCTGCGAGGGGCGTGACGGCGACACCTGCCCGACCAGCGCGCGCCGGCAGGTCGCGCATCCGCGCGGGCGCGATGTCATGGGCGAAAACGGCCGCATCGCAGGCATCGGCAATCGCCAATGCCTTGCCACCGCCGCCTGCACAATAATCGAGAACGGTTCCGGCGTCTTGAAGAGGCAGCTTGCCGACCGCCCATTGCGACGCCGCATCCTGAAGCTCGACCAGGCCCTCGGCATAGGCTTTGGCGGTCTTGATACGGCGCGGGTTCGCGGTCACTTCCAGACAGGTCGCGATCTGGGGGTGCGGCTTTGTCTCGATCCCCTCCTCTGCGAGTGCCTCGGCCGCCTGACCACGCGTGATCCGACGCAGATTGACCCGCAGGAAGACCGGCGCACGGGTTTGCAGGACATGGGCAACCATGACGGCATCCGCGCCAAGGCTCTCTTGCCAATGTGGCCAGAGCCAGTCGGGGATATCGCAGGCCGCTGCACCGAGCGGCAAATCGAGCAATACGATCTCAGGGGGCTCGGGCGGACGTGGCGCATGCCCCTGACCCGAAAAGAGCGCGGGAATGTCCCACTCCTTGTGCTGTGCGAGCTGCAACATGAGGGCGCGCCCGTCGCCGTCCCCCAGCGAGCGGCGCATCCGCAGCACGTCGAAGACATGGTCGCGCACGGCCGCGCGGTCCCCCGACCCTGCAAAGCGGCTGGCCCTGGCCCAACCCGTCAGCGCCTGTTCGGCGGGTGTGCCCGCACGGATCTTATCGAGGATATCGATCGCCGCCGCGACACGTGCCCCGGGGGTCATGGTTCAGCCTGCGCGATAGTTGGGGCTTTCGCGGGTGATTTGCACATCATGCACATGGCTTTCCTTGAGACCCGCACCGGTGATCTTCACGAAATGACAGTTCTTGCGCATCTCTTCCACGGTCGCACAACCCGTATAGCCCATTGCCGCGCGCAGACCGCCCACAAGCTGATGCAGCACCGTATGGGCCGACCCCTTGTAGGGCACCTGCCCCTCGATCCCTTCGGGCACCAGCTTGTCGCTCGCGGCCTCTTTCTGGAAATAGCGGTCGGCGGACCCGCTCGCCATTGCGCTCAGGCTGCCCATCCCCCGGTAGGATTTGAACGACCGGCCCTGATAGAGGATCACCTCGCCGGGGCTTTCATCGGTGCCGGCGATCATGCTGCCCACCATCGCACACGAGGCGCCGGCGGCGATAGCCTTGGCGAAATCGCCCGAAAACTTGATCCCGCCATCTGCGATCACGGGCGTGTCGCCCGCACCCGCGACGGAATCGATGATCGCCGTCAGCTGCGGCACACCGACCCCCGCGACCATGCGCGTGGTGCAGATCGACCCCGGGCCGATCCCCACCTTCACCGCATCGGCCCCTGCACCGATCAGGGCGCGCGCGGCCTCGGCGGTGGCGATATTGCCCGCCACGATCTGCACCTCGTTCGACAGCGCCTTGGTGCGTGCGACGGCCTTGGCCACACCCTCGGAATGGCCATGCGCGGTGTCGATCACGATCATGTCGACGCCGGCATCGACCAGCGCCTCGGACCGCGCGAAGCCCGCATCGCCGACACCGGTCGCCGCGGCGACCCGCAGACGACCGAGATGGTCCTTGCAGGCCATCGGGTTCAGCACCGCCTGCTCGCTGTCCTTGAGCGTCAAGAGACCGGTCAGCTTGCCTTGCGCATCGGTGATCAGCAGCTTTTCGATCCGCCGCGCCTGCATCAGGGACCGCGCCTCGTCGAGGTCTGCGGGTTCCTGCAGCATCGCGAGATTTTCGGTCGTCATCATCACGCTCACCGGCGTGTTGTCATCCTGCGCAAAGCGCATGTCGCGGTTGGTGACGATACCCACCACGCGACCATCTTCCGAAACGACCGGAAAGCCGGTGATCCTGTAGCGTTCCATCAAGGCCCGGGCATCCGCCAGTGTCTGATCGGGGCGCAGCGTGACGGGGGTGTAGACCGTGCCCGACACGAACCGTTTCACGCGGCGGATTTCCCGCGCCTGTTCCTCGATGCCGAGGTTCTTGTGCACCACCCCGATACCGCCCGCCTGCGCCATGGTGATCGCCATCCGGCTCTCGGTGACGGTATCCATCGCGCTGGAGAGCAGCGGAATGTTCATACGGATCGATTTCGTCACCTGGGTCGAGGTGTCGGCCGTCGACGGCAACACCGACGACTGCCCCGGAACCAGCAATACATCATCAAAGGTGAGTGCCTCGCGAATCTCCATCAACCTGTCTCCTATGGCGTGGGTGCGTTGGCACGTCCCTATTGCATGGATGGGGTTGAGGGGAAAGGGCAATTGGACAAATCCGCGACAGACTTGCGCCGTGGGGCGGATAACGGCGGGCGTGCCGTTCTCCATAATCATTATGACGGATATAGGCCTTTCGCGCGGCGGTACTGTCGCTAAGGTCGCCGCAAAAGCCAAAGGGCCCCGTCATGTCAGATGATCCTCTTGTTATCTTTACACCTTCCGGCAAACGCGGGCGGTTCGCGGTTGGCACACCGGTCCTGCAGGCGGCCCGGCAACTGGGCGTCGACCTCGACTCGGTCTGCGGCGGGCGGGGGATCTGTTCGAAATGCCAGATCACGCCCTCCTATGGCGAATTCTCGAAGCACAATGTCACCGTGGCCCCCGATGCGCTGTCGGACTGGAACGCTGTCGAACAGCGCTATGACGAAAAGCGCGGCCTGAAACCCGGCCGGCGGCTGGGCTGTCAGGCGACCATCCAGCGCGATGTGGTCATCGACGTGCCGCCCGAAAGCCAGGTGCACAAGCAGGTCGTGCGCAAACGGGCCGAGGCGCGGGCGATCACCATGGCCCCCTCGACCAAGCTCTATTTCGTCGAAGTGGCGGAACCCGACATGCACGACCCCTCCGGCGATCTGGAGCGGCTGCAGAAAGCCCTGACCAAGGACTGGGACCTGCCGCATCTCGAGGCTGATCTGGGTGTGCTGCAAAACCTGCAATCGGCCCTGCGCAAGGGCGACTGGAAAGTCACCGTCGCGGTGCACCTTGGCGATGCCGTCTTCAGCCCGCGCATCATTCAAGTCTGGCCGGGCTTTTATGACGGTACGATCTACGGTCTTGCCGTCGATCTTGGCTCGACCACGATCGCGGCACATCTGTGCGATCTGCAATCGGGCGAGGTCGTGGCCTCGTCCGGTATCATGAACCCGCAGATCCGTTTCGGCGAAGACCTGATGAGCCGTGTCAGCTACGGCATGATGAACCCCACCGGGTCCACCGAGATGACCGCCGCCGTGCGCGAAGGGATGAACGCCCTCTTCGTGCAGATCGCCTCCGAAGCGAACATCGACCGCCGTCTGATCGTGGATGCGGTTTTCGTCTGCAACCCCGTGATGCATCACCTCTTTCTGGGCATCGACGCCTACGAACTGGGTCAGGCCCCGTTCGCGCTGGCGACGTCCGAGGCGATCTCGTTGCGCGCGACCGAGCTTGACCTCAACCTGCACCCCGCGGCCCGCGTCTACCTGTTGCCGTGCATCGCGGGGCATGTGGGGGCCGACGCGGCGGCCGTGGCCCTTTCCGAGGCGCCGGACAAATCCGAAGACCTCGTGCTGGTCGTGGATGTGGGCACGAACGCCGAAATCCTGCTGGGCAACAAGGATCGGGTTCTGGCCTGTTCCTCGCCCACCGGCCCCGCCTTCGAGGGCGCGCAGATCAGTTCCGGCCAGCGCGCGGCACCGGGGGCCATCGAACATGTCGAGATCGACCCCGTGACGAAACTGCCCCGCTTTCAGGTCATCGGCAGTGACGTATGGTCCGACGAGGAAGGATTCGAGGCGGCCATCGCGCAAACCGGCGTGACCGGCATCTGCGGATCGGGCATCATCGAGGTCATCGCCGAGATGCGCATGGCAGGTATCGTCGATGGCCCCGGCCTGATCGGGTCGGCCGAACAGACGGGATCACCCAACTGCTTTGCCGACGGGCGCACGAATTCCTATCTGCTCTATGACGGCACCGAAACCGGCGGACCCAAGATCACCGTCACCAATACCGATATCCGGCAGATCCAGATGGCCAAGGCAGCGCTCTATTCCGGTGCGCGCCTTCTGATGGACAAACTCGGCGTCGACAAGGTCGACCGCGTGGTTCTGGCGGGGGCCTTCGGTGCGCATATCAGCCCCAAGCACGCGATGATCCTCGGCATGATCCCCGATGCGCCGCTCGACAAGGTGACCAGCGCGGGCAACGCCGCGGGGACCGGGGCGCGCATCGCCCTTCTCAACACGGCCGCCCGCAGAGAAATCGAAACGACCGTCCACAAGATCCACAAGGTCGAAACCGCGATCGAGCCGCGCTTTCAGGAACACTTCGTCAACGCATCCAACATCCCCAACGCCATCGAGCCGTTCCCGATCCTCAGAAGCATCGTCACGATACCCGAGGTCAATCACAACACCGGCGGTGGCGGCGATGGCGGCCGCAGGCGGCGGCGCCCGCGCTGAATCGCACTTGACGCAACCCCCGCTGCGGCGTAGCCCTTCCCGCAGCGCGGGTATGGTGAAAAGGTATCACGAAAGCTTCCCAAGCTTCAGTTACGGGTTCGATTCCCGTTACCCGCTCCAACTTTTTCGTTCCTGATAACCGGCAGTTATGGCGCAACGCGCCCGCAACGCCGTGAGCATGCCGGAACATCGCTCGCATTATCCCGTTGGACTCACTCAGAGCAATTATGGCTCGGAAAGTGAGTAATCATGTTTGACCCATTGAATAGAAGGGTGCTGGCGTGCGGTCTCGCCCTTATGGTGCCCATCGGCTGCGCTGGCCCCGAGGCGGACCGCCGTGCAAGCGATTGCCAGAAAATACCATCGCAAGTCTCCGTCTGGGATGTCCCCGCCTATATGACCACGCAAGGCTACGCTTCCGACGCCGCGTGGCAGAAGGTACAGGACGGCGATACGCTTTATGCCTGTTATCGCGGGACTGGGGGATGATCCGCCCGCTGTGCGTCTTGCGGGCCATGTGGCGCGCGCTGGGGCTGGCGACGGGCCTTGCGGCTTCTCCGGCCGCGGCCTGTACCTTGATGGCGCCCGACGGTGGTGCGGTCATTCTCGGCACCCATCATGTCAATGCGACCGACGACTTCGACGAGGGGCTCGGACTGCGCGGTTTGACGCTGAACTGGGACTGCCAGTCGGTCGAAACCAGCTTTGCGGTGTTTCGCAACAGCTTCGGCAATCTCGGCACGGGGGTATCGGCCCGCTTCACCGATTGGCGCCTGGGCAATGACACGCTGTCGCTGAGTCCGGTCGTCGGGCTGAACTGGTATCCCGAAGAAGAAACGGCGCGCCTGCGCCGCAGCAACGGATTCTTTCCTCTTGCGGGTGTGCAGACGACGCTTGACCTTGGTCGCAGTGATCTTTGGCTCAGCTGGTATCCCGCCTACAAAAGCAAGGATGTCGGCAGTTTCGACAGCCTTCTGGTCGCGGGTATCAGCTGGGACTGGTGACAGGGTCACGCTGTCAGAACACGAACATCCCCAGGATACCCGCCACCGCGATAGAAAAACTCAGCGGGATGACCTGCTTTGCCATCAGATGCCATTGGCTGTCTTCCGACCCGAATGCTTTGCGGATCTGGACGAAGATGAAACTGCTGACGAAAAAGACCACCAGAAAGGCAAGGAAGGTGTAGATCGCCGCGCCCGGCGGAATGAACAGCGCCGTGGCGGCCAGCAGTTTGACCGCGCCCGCGCCCACACCGCCGACGGCGAATAGCACCAGACCGAAGATGAACATCGCAGCGCCCATCCCGATCTGCCAGTAAAGCGCCGTGCGATCATCAGCCAGTGCGAACATGACCACGAACACCGCCACGAGCAAAAGCACCAGCCAATTGGGAATGCGCCCTGTGCGGATCTCGATCACGAAAGCCGCCACCAGTAAAAGCGCCACCGCGTAACTCGCATATGCCACGATCATCCCCGGGACCCTTTTCCTGACACTGTCTGTCGAAGCTTAAGCAGAAGGCGGCCCTGCTTTACACCCCATGCCTGCGCAAAAACCCGACAAGTGCGGCAGTTGAGCCATCCTTGTCACCTACAGGCGCGTCTCCTTCGATCACCGGTTGCAGGCCCGTGGCCAGTTCCTTGCCCAGTTCCACACCCCACTGGTCATAGGAATTGATCCCCAGCACAGCGCCCTCGACAAAAACGCGGTGTTCATAAAGCGCGATGATCTGGCCCAGCACCTCGGGTGTGAGTAGCGGATAGGCGATGGTGACAGAGGGACGGTTGCCCTTGAACACACGGTGGCGCGCCTGACGGTCGAGTTCGTCGCCCTCGAAGCTGTCGGCAACCTTGCTGCGTGCCTCGTCCAGATCACGTCCACGCATCAGGGCCTCGGATTGTGCAAGACAATTGGCCACAAGCAACTGGTGCTGGTGATGCAGATCATCTTCATGTCCGCGGGCCGCGATCAGGAATTCGCAAGGCACGACACGCGTGCCCTGATGGATCAACTGGTAGAAGGCGTGTTGGCCGTTCGTGCCCGGCTCGCCCCAGACGACGGGGCCGCTGTCATAGGGCAGATCCGCGCCGTCCATGCTGACGCCCTTGCCGTTGCTTTCCATCTCGAGCTGTTGAAGATAGGCGGGCAAGCGACTGAGAAGATTGTCATATGGCAGGACAGCACGGGTCGCGTGGCCGCAGACCTGATTGTGCCAGATGCCGACAAGGGCGAGCATCGCGGGCAGGTTGTCTTTCCACTCCGCCGCCTTGAAATGCCGGTCCATCGCCTGCCCGCCGCGCAGGAATGCGCGGAATGCCGCGCCACCGATCCCGATCATCAGCGAGAGGCCAATCGGCCCCCAGACCGAATAGCGCCCACCGACCCAATCGGCGAAACCGAAGACACGGGACGGATCGATCCCGAAAGCAGCGGTCTTGTCCGCGGCCGTCGAGAGCGCCGCGAACTGTGCGCCGGTGTCATCCACGCTCTCGGACATCCACGCCAGTGCCGTGCGCGCATTGGTCATCGTCTCGATCGTGGTAAAGGTTTTCGAGGCCACGATCACCAGCGTCGTTGTCGGATCACACTGGCGCAGCACGCCCGCGATATCCGCGCCGTCGACGTTGCTGACGAAATGGCAGCGCGGCCCGTCGTGATAGGGCGCAAGTGCTTTCACGGCCATCGCCGGCCCGAGATCCGAGCCGCCGATTCCGATATTGATCACATCCGTGATCGGCCCGCCCTGCCCCTGATAGGCGCCTGAGCGCACATCCTCGGCGAAGGCCTCCATCCGGTCCAGCGTTTCCCGGACCTGTGGCATCACATCCTTCCCGTCCACCATGACGGGACCGCCATCGAGGTTGCGCAAAGCGGTATGCAGCACGGCACGACCCTCGGTCTCGTTGATCGGGCTGCCGGCGAACATCGCGTCGCGCCGGCCAGCCACATCCGCCTTCTCCAGCAGGTCGATCAAAAGGCCGCGGCCCTCCACGTCGATGTTGGTCTTGGCATAGTCGAGACGCATATCCCCCGCCTCGGCCATGAAATCCGCCGCGCGGGTCGCATCCAGCATCGTTTCGAACCGGCGGTCCTTCACCTTGGCATGATGGGCTTTCAAAGGATCGAACATCATCTACCTCTCGGCCCAATGGACGGTCGTGCCGTTGAGGATCGCGGCGACGGGTGCCTCCTTGGGCGACAAACCGCGCGCCTTTTCGAGCGCTGCACGCTTTTCGGTGCCGACGATCACCAGATGCCGGTTGATCGCGGCCTTCAATACCTTGGCCGAAAGCGTGATACGCGGCTCGGGCGCACCGGGCGCGCGCATGGCGACCAGCCTGTCATCGCCGTTCAGCGCATGATCCAGCCGGTCGGCACCGGGAAAGATCGACGCGGTATGCATATCCGCCCCCATCCCCAGCAGCATGACCGATATGGGCAATTCGGGCGTCAACGCCGCGGCCAGATCGGGCAGCTTTTCCTCGGGCGTTTCGGCCTCGGCGTAGAGCGGGACAAGGACCGCTTGCGCCGCACGGTCGACCATCAGCCGCTCTTTCAGCAGCCGCGTGTTCGACCGCTGGGATGTTTCGGGCACCCAACGTTCGTCCGTCAGCATCACATGCACCCGTCCCCAGTCGAGATCGACGCCCGAAAGACTGTCGAAGATCGGCCCCGGCGTGGTGCCGCCCGGCACCGCGAACGAGACATGGTCCTGCATCAACAGGCAGGTCTTGAGTTCGCTGGCCAGCTTGTCGGCCAGGTTCATCATCATCATTTCCGCGTCGGGATATTCGACGAGTTCCATTGCAGGCTCCCCCTGGAATTACGCAGCCAGCCTACGCCGAAACGCGGCCGGTTTCAGCCCTTGATCTCGCGCCACTTGCGCCCGTCGCGGTGCATCAGCATCAGCGCATCTTCCGGCCCGGCCGACCCCGCGTCATAAAGCTTGGGCACATCGTTGCGGGCCTCCCAGCTTTCGATCAGAGGATCGGTCCAACGCCACGCGGCCTCGACCTCGTCGCCCCGCATGAAAAGCGTCTGGTTTCCGCGAATGACATCCATGATCAGCCGCTCGTAGGCTTCGGTGACATCCTCGGCGTCATCGCCCAGAGCCTCGGCAAAGGTCATGTCCAGCGGCACGTCGATCAGGCGCATCCCGCCCGGGCCCGGTTCCTTGATCGTCACCTGCAGATCCATGCCCTCGTTGGGCTGCAGGCGGATCGACAGGATATTGCGGTGCCGCGATTCGTCACCTTCGAAGATCGTATGTCCAAGATCCTTGAAGACCACGGCGATCTCGGAGGACCGCGCCTTCAGCCGCTTGCCGGTCCGCAGGTAGAACGGTACCCCCGCCCACCGCCAGTTGTTGATATGGCAGCGCATCGCGATAAAGCTTTCGGTGAAGCTGCGCGGGTTCTCGACGTCCTCGCGGTAGCTCGGCCCGTCGGCGCCCTCGTCGTACTGCCCGCGTACGATGTGATGGTGATCGATCCCTTGCAGCGCGCGGATGACCTTCAGCTTTTCATCACGCACGGCATCGGCCTCGAACTGACCGGGCGGTTCCATCGCGATTAGGCAGAGAAGCTGCATCAGGTGATTCTGGACCATGTCGCGCATCGCGCCCGAGCGGTCGTAGTAGGCACCACGGCCGGCCACGCCCACCGTCTCGGCAACGGTGATCTGGATGTGATCGACGTAATGGTTGTTCCAAAGCGGCTCGAACAGGACATTGCCGAAGCGGACCGCCATCAGGTTCTGTACCGTTTCCTTGCCCAGGTAGTGGTCGATCCGGTAGATCTGGCTTTCATCGAAATGCGCCGCCAGCGTCTCGTTCAGCGCCTGCGCGGTTTCCAGATCGCGGCCGAACGGCTTTTCGACAACGATCCGGCTATCCTTGCTGGCGATGCCGTTATTGTGCAGCCGCTCGGCCAGGTCCCCGAAAAGCGACGGCGCAACCGAAAAGTAGAAGGCCTGTACCACGTCGCGGCGCACCAGCCCGGCCAGATCCTTCCAGCCGCCATCCCCCTTCGCGTCGATCGCCACGTAATGCAGCGCCTTGAGAAAGGCCTGCAAGCCCTTGGTATCATTTGCCTCTTCGCCGCCGAATTCCGTCACGGCCTCGGCGACCATATCGCGGTAAGCGCTGTCATCCAGTTCGGAACGCGCGGCACCTATGATCCGCGAATCCTCTGGCATCTGACCGGCAAGAAAGCGGCGAAACAGACCCGGCAGTATCTTGCGGCGGGCCAGATCGCCCGTGCCGCCAAAGATGACCAGATCAAACGAATCGACCGGGATGACGCGAGAAACCATGCTACTTTCCCTTTTGGACCATGCGTTAGCGCTAACCCCCTAACGTGGCGCCGGTTCCAAGTCCAGCACTTGGGGCGGATCGCTGCAAGCCGGTGACCTGCTGCGGCTCAGGCCTCCAGCTCGGCATCCCAGTAAAGAAAGTCCAGCCAGCTTTCATGCAGGTGGTTGGGCGGGAACTTGCGGCCCACGTTGTGCAATTGCTCGGCCACGGGACGGCGCGGCGGTTTGCGCAAGGACATCCCCGACTGGCGCAGCGACCGCGCCCCTTTTCTGAGGTTGCAGGGCGCACAGGCCGCGACCACGTTTTCCCAGCTCGTGATACCGCCGCTGGCGCGCGGCACGACATGATCGAAGGTCAGATCGCCCTTGGCCCCGCAATACTGGCAAGAAAACTCATCACGCAGAAAAAGATTGAAACGGGTGAAGGCGACCTGCTTTTGCGGCTTGACGTAATCCTTGAGCACAACCACCGACGGGATCCGGATGATCGTCGACGGGCTGCGCACCACCTCGTCGTATTCGCTCACGATATCCACGCGGTCCAGCCACGCGGCCTTGATCGCCTCCTGCCAGGGCCAGAGAGAGAGCGGGTAGTACGACAATGGACGGTAATCGGCATTCAGGACCAATGCCGGGAAATGTTTCAAAGTCGCAGGAGCCCTGACAAAGTCCGTCCGAAAGTCTGTTTGCGTCATCGCGCGATCACCCCAGTTACGCTGGCGCGGGAGCAATCCAAGCGGCAGTCCCGCTGTTCTTGGAGCTAACTATATATGGCGTCAGTTTTGTGACAAGCCTCATGATTTGCGACAGGTCGCAAAAATGTGGCGGACACGGCTACGCCAGCCCCAAACGGTCGCGCATGAAAGCCAGCGCGACGGACAGGCCGTCAGGCGCGATTCCATGGGCGGTTCCCTTCATGATATGGGCGTAAACTTCGGTCCATCCAGCCCCCTGCAACGCTTCTGCCGCCTGCGGCAGCGATTGGGGCGGCACCACATCGTCCTGATCGCCGTGGATCAGCAGAACGGGCGGCCGGCTTCTGGCTTCGTCGACAAGCAGCTCCGGCTCGAGCAGGCGCCCCGAGAATCCGACGATACCCGCGATCGCATCCTCGCGGCGCGGCACCACATGAAGCGCCATCATCGTGCCCTGCGAAAAGCCCAGCACCATGACCTGTTCGGGCAGAAGATCCTCGTCCACCATCACGCCGTCGAGAAAGGCATCGAGGTCGGCGGCGGCGCGTTCCAGTCCCGCGCGGCTTTCCTCTTCGCTCGACCCGTCGATCCACGGGATCGGGAACCACTGGCGGCCCATGGGCACACCCGCGATTTCCTCGGGCGCATCGGGCGACAAGAACAGCGTATCGGGCATATGCTCGGCCAGCGGGTCGGCCAGACCGATCAGGTCGGCAGCGTTCGCCCCGTAGCCATGCAGGAAAACGACGCAGGATCTTACCTCGCCCGATACCGCTTCACGCCGTTCCGCCTCCAGTGCCCGTGTCATCTGATGCCTTCCCGTTGTTTCTCCTGCATGTAGTAGGCCCACATGATCCGCGCTGCAACCGATCGCCACGGCGACCAGTCCACGGACATCCCGCGCAATGCCTTCTCGTCGGGACGGGCGGGCAGATCGAAGATCATGCGTGCGGCCTCCTGCAGGGCCAGATCACCCGGCGCGAAGGCATCCGCGCGCCCCAGCGAGAACATCAGATAGATGTCCGCCGTCCAGCGTCCGATCCCCGGCACCGCCGTCAGCCTCGCCACGACCATATCGGCAGGCATCCGGCGCAGGCCCGCATAGTCGATATCGGCTGCGGCCAGCGCCTTGACGTAACGCACCTTCTGGCGGCTCAGGCCAAGCCCGCGCAATGCCGCGTCCGAGGCCGAAAGGACAGTGTCGGGATCATCCATGCCCGCCGCCTCGAGCTTGCGCTGAACCGCATCCGCCGAGGCGACGCTGACCTGCTGGCCCATGATGATGCGTTGCAACTCGGCGAACCCTTCAGGATTGAGCCGCAGCGGCAGGGGTCCGGCATGGGCCACGGCCCCCTGCCAGCGCGGGTCTTGGCGCACCAGCCAGTCCACACCTTCCGCGACACAGTCATGCGAGAAAATCCGCCGCTCGTTCATAGGGCATCCACCCATGACAGCGCGGCTGGCACACTGTCGACCACCGGCCAGTCGCCCTGTGGCGGTCGCGCGATGACCAGTACCGGAAGCCCGAGGTTGCGCGCGGCCGTCAGCTTGGTCGCACTTGCTGCACCGCCCGCGTTCTTGACCACAAGCCAGTCGATCCCGAGATCCCGGAAAAGCGCGGTCTCCTCGGTCACCGAAAAGGGCGGCCGCCCGACAAGAAACCGTCCGCCGGAAAAGGGAAACGGCGCCGCGGGCGGGTCGATCTGGCGGCAGATCACGCGCCGGCCTTTCAGGTTGGCGAAGCCGTCAAGCGTCTGCCGCCCCGTTGCCAGAAACACGGTGGCACCTTGCGGGATATGGTCCGCCGCCTCGTCCTCGCGGGTGATTTCGGTCCAACGGTCGCCAGCGACAGCCGTCCAGGGCGGGCGCAGGACTTGCAGGTAAGGGATCGCGCGCTCTGCACAAATCCGCGCGGTCCTTTCGGTGATCTTCCGGGCAAAGGGATGTGTGGCATCCAGCACAGAGGTAATCCCGTGGTCGTCGAGATAGCGCAGGAACCCGGCCTCACCGTGAAAACCGCCCACGCGGGTCGGCAAGGGCAACGCCGCAGGCGCCCGTGTGGCGCCTGCAAGCGACACGATGGCGTCGCTTCCCGCCAGCGCCTCGGCAATCTGCCGTCCCTCGCCCGTGCCGCCAAGGATGAGCAGCGTCACAGGCCCGCCTTTCCGATGATCTCTCCCGCCCGATCGACCACGACGATGTCATAGGCGATCTGCGCCGCTCCGAAGCGCGCCTGTACCTGCTGCAACGCCTGTCGGGCCACCGCGCCCGCCAGGGGTGCGCCCGCGATCCGGTACGCGTCGAGCGCCGTATTCGCGCCCGCCACCTCGGGCACGCCAGACAATGCAGCGAGCGCCGTGAAGTCGACACGGGACCGTGCCGAATGCAGGTCGACGGCGCCCTGCGCCAGCTTCGTGATCTTGCCGATCCCGCCGCCGATGGTGACCCGCGCGACGGGGTTCTTGACCAGGTACTTGAGCATGCCTCCCGCGAAATCGCCCATGTCCAGCATCGCGTGATCGGGCAGCCCGTAAAGCTTTTGCACCGTGGCCTCTGACGTCGCGCCGGTACAGCCCGCCACATGGTCCAGCCCGTCGGCACGCGCCACATCGACGCCGCGGTGGATCGAGGCGATCCACGCCGCACAACTGAAAGGCCGCACCACCCCCGTCGTCCCGAGGATCGACAGCCCGCCTGCGATGCCCAGACGCGGATTCCACGTCTTTTGCGCAAGCTCCCTGCCACCGGGCACCGAAATCTCGATCGTCACGTCGGGCCGTCGCCCTGTCGCCGCCGCGACTTCGGCCACGACCGCCTGCATCATCTGGCGTGGCACCGGATTGATCGCCGGTTCGCCCACGCCGATCGGCAGACCCGGCTTGGTGACATGGCCCACCCCCTCGCCCGCGCGGAACACCACGCCGCCGGACGAGGCCGACACGCGCACCAGGATCAGCGCCCCATGCGTGACATCGGGGTCGTCGCCCGCGTCCTTGGTGATGCCCGCGCGCGCCCAGCCTTCGCCCGCTTCTGCGAGCGCAAGCGCGAATACGGGGCGTTCGCCCCGTGGCAGCGTGATCGACACCTCGCGTGCAAAGCCATCACCCCAGAGCGCCATCAGCGCGGCCTTCGTGGCCGCCGTGGCACAGGCACCGGTGGTCCAGCCACGGCGGAGTTCTGTCGGCGCTTGCTCGTCCATGGCCGGACGATAGGCGGGGGGCACGGTGACGGCAATCCGCATTCAGGCGTCGTTTGCCACCTTTTCAACGATCCAAAGGCGCGGCATAACCGACAACATGAATGAGACGATCCCCCTTCCCGACCACGCATGGCCCGTCCTCGAGAAAGGCTGGGTCTGGCTCTGTGGCGCGGGACCCGGCGACCCGGGGCTTCTGACGCTGCATGCCGTCAACGCGCTGCGGCAGGCCGATGTGGTGATCTACGATGCGCTGGTCCAGTCCGAGATCCTCGCCTGGGCGCCGCAGGCCGAACATGTCTACGCGGGCAAACGCGGCGGCAAGCCCTCGGCCAAGCAACGCGATATCTCGCTCCGGCTTGTCGATCTGGCGCGCGCGGGCAAGCGGGTGCTGCGGCTCAAGGGCGGCGACCCCTTCGTCTTCGGGCGCGGCGGCGAAGAGGCACAGACGCTGGTGCAGCATGGCGTTCCGATCCGCATCATCCCGGGGATTTCCGCCGGTATCGGCGGACTGGCCTATGCCGGCATTCCCGTCACCCACCGTGATGTCAACCAGTCCGTGACCTTCGTCACCGGCCATGACCAGTCCGGGGCGACGCCCGGCTCGCTCGACTGGACCGGCATCGCAAGGGGCAGCCAGGTCATCGTGATCTACATGGGCATGAAGCACATCGCGCAGATCGCGGGGCGGCTGCTGGAAGCCGGACGCCCCGCCTCGGAACCCGTTGCCGTCGTCACGACGGCCACGACGAGCGAGCAGAAGGTGCTCGAAACCAGCCTCGGCAGCGTGGTGGACGATATCGCGGCCAGCGGGATGGAACCGCCGGCGATCATCTGTGTGGGCCGGTCGGTCCTGATGCGGCAGGTCCTCGACTGGCAAGCCATGGCGGCAGGCGAGGCGCCGCGCGACCTCGACCCGTTGGGCCGGGGGCGTCCGGCCGAGTCCGCGTGATGCCGCCCCTCATCATCTTGCCGCAAATACTCTCGCCGAAGGCATCCGACGCCTGCCACGCGCGATGAGTTTTCTGATCAGCGCCCCCGCTTCGGGCAGCGGCAAGACGACCGTCACCCTGGGATTGCTCCGCGCCTTCACCCGCGCCGGCAGATCGCTGCGCGGCGCCAAGTCGGGCCCCGATTACATTGATCCGCGCTTTCACGAGGCCGCCTGCGGACAGCCTTGCGTCAACCTCGATGCATGGGCCATGACACCCGACCGGATCCGGGCGCTGGCCGGGGGCGCGACACCGCTGATCATCGAAGGGGCCATGGGTCTCTTCGACGGGGCACCGCCCGACGGCAAGGGCGCCAGCGCCGATCTCGCGCGTCTCCTCGATCTGCCGGTCATACTGGTGATCGACGCAGGTCGGATGGCCGGTTCCGTCGCAGCACTTGCCAGCGGTTTCATGCGCCATGATCCCTCGGTGCGCGTTGCAGGGGTGATCCTGAACAACGTCGGATCGCCCCGGCATGAGGCAATGCTGCGTCGCGCATTGGCCGGGATCACCGTTTTCGGCGCAATCCCGCGCGACGGGGCCATCAGCCAGCCCTCGCGCCATCTGGGGCTGGTACAGGCGCAAGAGAGACCCGATCTGGAAGATTTCCTCGAGGCGGCGGCAGACCTGGTCGCGGCCAACTGCGATCTGGAAAGCCTCGGCGCCATGCTGGGGCCATGCCCCGCGACCCGCGCCGCGCCAATCACACCGCCCGCAGGGTCCATCGCTGTCGCACGGGACGCGGCCTTCGCCTTCAGTTACCCCCACCTGCTGGACGGCTGGCACGCCGCCGGCGCCAATCTGCGCTTTTTCTCGCCGCTGGCGGACGAGGCCGCACCGCAGGCCGACCTCATCTATCTGCCGGGCGGCTATCCCGAACTGCACGCAGGCCGGCTGGCCGCGAACAGCCGCTTTCTGGAAAGCCTGCGGACCACTGCAACGCCGGTCTATGGCGAATGCGGCGGCTACATGGTGCTTGGCGATGCACTGACCGACGCCGAGGGCGTCACACACGCGATGGCGGGGCTCTTGCCGCTGGAAACCTCGTTTGCCAGCCGCAAGCTGCACCTCGGTTACCGCGAGATGACGGCGACCGACGGTCCCTTCAGGGGGGCCTGGAAGGGGCACGAGTTCCATTATGCCACCACGATCCGCGCCGCGGGCACGCCCTTGTTCCAGATCAAGGACGCCGAAGGCAATGCGCTGCCACCTATGGGCCTGATCGCGGGCCGCGTGTCGGGCAGTTTCGCCCATCTCATAGACCGCGCCTGACACCCCTTGCCAGAGGCCGCGCAGAGGCATAAGCGAAAACCATGACGACGATCATCGACGATACCCGCGCACGGCGCAACGTGACCGTACTCGTTCTGGCACAGGCGATCCTCGGCGCGCAGATGCCGATGATCTTCGTGGTCGGCGGGCTGGCGGGCGTGCAGCTGGCCGCAAATCCCTGTTTCGCCACGCTGCCGATCAGCATGATCATTTTCGGCTCGATGACCACGGCGCCGTGGATCAGCCCGCTGATGCAGCGCAACGGGCGACGGTTCGGGTTCATGATCGCCACCGTCGCGGCGGCCTTCGGTGCGGCGATCAGCGCCTACGGGCTTTATGTCGGTTCATTCTTCATCCTGCTCTGCGGATCCTACCTGACCGGTATCTACATGTCCGCACAGGGGTTTTACCGGTTCGCCGCGACCGATGTCGCCTCGGACGACTTTCGCCCAAAGGCGATTTCCTATGTCATGGCGGGCGGGCTTTTGTCCGCGATCATCGGTCCGCAGCTCAACAAGCTTGTGCAGGACGCCTACGTGGTGCCCTTCCTTGGGACCTATCTTGCGATCGTCGTGCTCAACCTTGCGGGCATGTTTCTCTTCCTGTGGCTCGATCTGCCCAAGGGGACGCGGGCAGAGCCGCAGGTGCAGACCGCCGCCGGCCGCAGCCGGATGGAGCTTTTGCGCGACCCGCGCATTCTTGTGGCGATGATCTGTGCGATGGTCTCGTATTCGTTGATGAACCTCGTGATGACCTCGACGCCACTGGCCGTCGTGGGGTGCGGGTTTACCACCAACAACGCCAACGACATCGTTTCTGCCCATGTGCTGGCGATGTTCGCCCCCAGCTTCGTGACCGGCCACCTGATCGCCCGCTTCGGCGTGGAAAAGATCATGGCCGCCGGCCTCGCCATCCTGGGGCTGGCGGGGGGTGTCGGCTTGGCCGGTGTCGAGATCGAGAATTTCTATGCAGCACTGGTGCTGCTGGGGATCGGCTGGAACTTCGGCTTCATCGGTGCGACGACGATGCTGGCGGGGGCCCACCGCCCCGAGGAACGCGGGGCCGTGCAAGGCATGAACGATATGCTGGTCTTCGGCATGGTGACGATTGCCTCGCTCGCATCGGGGGGGCTGATGAACTGCTCGGGCGGCACGCCGGTCGAAGGGTGGACATCGGTGAACCTCGCCATGGTGCCTTTCCTGGCGCTGGCGGGCGCGTCGCTGATCTGGCTGGTGCGCCAGCCTAAGATGGCGGTCTAGAGGGTCACCCTTCGCAGACGGCCTTGCCCGGTGACCATCACGTCAGGCATCGTCCGACCCTGTCTCCTGAGAAGCGCAATAGTTTGAGACGTCCTAGCGCCACCAGCCGCGGAGCGACACGTTCGCAAACCGCAGGCTGTCGCGTGCCGGATTGAAATCCAGCGCATCGGCGGCAACCAGCCTTGGGTCCCTGATCGCGGCTTTCAGGATTGGCCTTGCATGGTATCCCGCGATCAGGGCCGCACCTGCATCCGACGAAACCATCTTGCGGCCTTTCGCGGCGGCATCCAGCCGTTTCAGGGCGTCGGCCGCAAGCGCGGCAACCCCTTCCGGCGTGCCATCCACCAAGGGCTTCCTGCTCTGCGCCTCGAGCGCGGGCATGGCCTGCAGGATATTCGCGACCCCGACGCCATAGGCAAAGTCGCGCACGACACCCTGATCGGCATCACCCGCCAACCGTGCGGCCGTCCACATCAGGTTGCCGGAGGTCGCGTCGATGTAGCTTTCGAAATGGGCGGCATCCTCGAAGCCGTCCTTATAGACATCCCAGCGCCGCGCGGCGACCAGACCGTCGAGACAGGCCGCACCTTCCGCGTCCAGCACATCCGCCAGCGCATCGACAACCTCGTGCCGCCGCACCGCCCCTCCCTTGCCGAGCTCTTCCAGCGCATCGCGCCACCATTGCAGGCGCATTTCGGCGATCATCGCTTCCTGCGTGACCCATGGCGCGCGGGCGACCTCGACGTTGAAGGCGTAAAGCGGGAAGAGAACCCGACGCGCTGGCACGGGTGCGGCCATCGCGGCCCGAAACCGCAACGGATCGGCCTTTTCGACAAGCGCGGCGCAAGCCTCGAAACTCATGGATGGGCCTGCGCCCCGTCGCGGATCAGTTTCCAGTTGATGGCATCGACCAGCGCCTCGAACGAGGCATCGACGATGTTGGCACTGACGCCCACGGTGGACCAGCGGCGGCCCTGCCCGTCCTCGCTGTCGATGATGACGCGGGTGACGGCCTCGGTCCCGCCGTTGGTGATGCGCACCTTGAAGTCCACAAGCTGCATGTCGTCGATGATGTCCTGATAAGGCCCGAGATCCTTGGACAGCGCCCGCGACAACGCGTTGACCGGGCCCTGGTCGGACCCGTCCGGCCCCATGCTTTCGCTGACGTTCAGCATCTTGCGCCCATGCACCTTGGTCACGACAACCGCCTCGGAGAGCGAGACCATCTTGTTGCGCTTGTTCTTGCGGCGCTCGACGGTGACGCGGTAGCGCTTGACCTCGAAGAACTCAGGCAAGGTCCCGAGTTCCTGCCGGGCGAGCAATTCGAAACTGGCCTGGGCGGTATCGTAGGAATACCCTTGGGCCTCGCGGTCCTTGATCCGTTCGACGATGCGCGGCAGGGCGGGATCGTCCCTGGCAACCTCGAGCCCGGCTTCCAGCAGCCGCGCGCGCAGGTTCGACTGGCCCGCCTGATTGGACATCGGGACGATCCGGGTATTGCCCACGGCAGCGGGATCGACATGTTCGTAGGTGCTGGGGTCCTTGGCGATGGCGCTGGCATGCAGGCCCGACTTATGCGCGAAAGCCGAGGCGCCGACGTAAGCCGCCTGCTTGGCAGGCACGCGGTTGAGGATATCATCCAGCAGCCGCGAGGCGCGGCGCAGGCCGGTCAGCGCTTCGGCCGTCACGCCGGTTTCGAACATGCTGGCAAAGGGTTCCTTGAGCATCAGCGTCGGGATCAGTGTGGTCAGGTTGGCATTGCCGCACCGCTCGCCCAGACCATTGAGCGTACCCTGCACCTGCCGCACGCCGGCGAGGATCGCGGCCAGCGAATTGGCCACGGCGTTTTCGGTGTCGTTGTGGGTGTGGATCGCAAGATGATCGCCCGGGATGCCGCTGGCGATGACGTCTTGCACGATCTGCGTGACTTCATGTGGCAGTACGCCGCCGTTCGTGTCGCAGAGCACGATCCAGCGCGCACCGGCGTCGAAGGCGGCATGGATCGCCTGCAACGCGTAGTCGGGGTTCGCCTTGTAGCCGTCGAAGAAATGCTCGGCATCGAACAGCCCCTCGCGGCCTTGCGCCTTGAGGTGGGCAAAGCTGGCGCGGATATTCTCGGTGTTTTCCTCAAGCGTGATGCCGAGCGCGGTGGTGACGTGGAAATCATGCGCCTTGCCGACCAGACAGACCGCCGAGGTGCCCGCATTGACCACCCCCGCGAGCACGTCGTCATTTCCGGCCGACCGGCCTGCCCGCTTGGTCATGCCGAAGGCGGTGAAGGTGGCGCGTGTTTTTGGCGGATTGGCGAAGAATTCCGTATCCGTCGGGTTGGCCCCCGGCCAGCCGCCTTCGATATAATCCAGCCCGAGCCCGTCGAGCACGGCGGCGATCTGGTGTTTTTCCGCGGCCGAGAACTGCACACCCTGGGTCTGCGCCCCGTCGCGCAGCGTTGTGTCGAAAAGGTAAAGACGTGCGCGGGTCATCGGCCTGCATCCCGCGGCGTCAGGGTGGGGTTCAGGCTCAGTCCCATTGGCCATCACCCAGTGCGGCCGCGTCAAAATCGGGTCCGGCTTCCCATGTCGCCTGCCCGCCCACGTCCGTCACGCGCACACCTGCGGCTGTCAGGATATCACGGACCTGGTCGGCGCGGCCCCAGTCCTTTGCCGCCCGTGCCGCCGCGCGTGCAGCCAGCAGCGCATCGACACGCGCCGCGATTTCGGGGGCGACATCACCGCCGGCCTCGCCGCCATCGAACATCGGAATGGCCGCCCAGTCGTTCACGAACCCCAGCATCTCCAGACCGTAGGCGAAGCCCGCCAGAGCCGCGGGTGTCCGCGCCTTGGACAACACATGCAGCCGGGCCAGCGCACCGGGAGTATTGAGGTCATTGGCCAAAACCCCGAGGAATTCGGTATCGGGGTGCCATTTGCCGTCCGCTTCCAGGGCCGCGACCAGTTTCGGGCCGAACCCGTGCCCGTGCAGGATACCATACCACTTGCGCAGGGTGCCCTCGGCCTCGGCGCGGCGCGTTTCGGTCCAGTCCATCGTCTTGCTGTGATGCGTGCCCAGCATCACAAGCCGGATCACCTCGCCCGGGACGCCCTGCTCCAGCAGGTCGCGGATGGTGAAGAAGTTGCCCAGCGATTTGGACATCTTCCTGCCCTCGACCTGCAGCATCTCGTTGTGCACCCAGTAGCGGGCGAAATCGCCGTGCGGATGGGCGCAGGCGGACTGCGCGATCTCGTTTTCGTGGTGGGGGAATAGCAAGTCGTTGCCGCCACCGTGGATGTCGAAGCTTTCGCCCAGTGTCTCAAGGCTCATGGCCGAGCATTCGATGTGCCAGCCCGGACGCCCGTAGCCCCAGGGCGAGGACCAGCCCGGCACGCCGTCGCCCGAGGGTTTCCAGAGCACGAAATCCATCGGGTTGCGCTTGTAGGGCGCGACCTCGACCCGTGCGCCTGCGATCATGTCATCGGTCGACCGACCCGAGAGCGCGCCGTATTCGGGATAGCTTGCGACGTCGAAAAGGACGTGTCCGTCCGCCGCGTAGGCATGGCCGCGGTCGATCAGCGTCTCGATCATCGCGATCATCTGCGGGATATGCGCCGTCGCACGCGGCTCCTGCGTGGGACGCAGCAGGCCCACGGCGTCCAGATCGTCGTGATACCACTGTATCGTCTCGGCGGTGATGTCGCCGATGGCGCGTCCGGTCTCGGCGGCGCGTGCGTTGATCTTGTCGTCGACGTCGGTGAAGTTGCGCACATAAGTGACGTGGTCGGACCCGTAGACATGGCGTAGCAGGCGGAACAGCACATCGAACACCAGCGATGGCCGCAGGTTGCCCAGATGGGCCCTGTCATAGACCGTCGGACCGCAAAGATAGAGCCGCACGTTCTGCGGATCGATCGGCGCGAAATCCGCGCGCTGGCGGGTCTTGGTGTTGTGCAGCCGGATGGTGGTCATGGTGCCTCACGCGCAGTTTCGCCGCGGGGCTTAGCAATTTCGGTGTGGGATGGAAACGTGAAAGAGCGACCCGCGGACTGATATCAGCAGATAATGATGCAGCGGATCATGTTGCAGACTTCTTTCATGACCGAAGGGTAGCAGGTGCGCATGGCGGCGTCCAGCGAGACGATCGAACACAGGGCGGCAGTGGTGCAGGTCGGAGCCTCCGGCGGGAGTATTTTTTGGCAAGATGATGAGGGACAGGCAGAACGACAGGCCCGGTGGCCAGAGGGCAACCGGGTTGGCGGCATGTCATGAGATGAGAAGATCAAGGGGGCGGGCCCGCCTGGGGCACGGTTTCTTGGTCCGGCAGGGTGTCAACCTGCCGGTGTGCGATCGCGGATGGCCGATGCCCCGTTCAAGACGGAGCGGCCAATGCGAAACCTGATCTTGACCGGGACGTTCGTCACACGCCCCGTGGGTGGATATCCGTCGCAGAAGGTAGCCGCAGATCCTTTTGCAAAGAATGAAGCCCGCGTCCGTTGCCGTTCCCGCTTGTGCCGATGGGCACCCTGCGGCAGGCTGAGGTCATGACCCGCGACCAGATCGACAGCCTTTGTGCCGCCCACGCCGGGGCGACCGCCTCTGATCCCGCGACCGAGCTGGACAGCTGGAAGGTCGGCGGCAAGATGTTCGCCTGTTTCGGCAACCGGATCGACGGAGTGTGCGTCAAGACCGACAGTGTCGAGACCGCGCAGATGCTGA
>JGI12210J13797_12232870_pt1 | contig 36794 bp, 35 predicted proteins | sample ElkSlonscriptome_3_FD_13797 | JGI IMG/M metagenome (IMG submission 13797) | reverse complement strand
CGGACTCTGCGGACTCGGCGGACTCGGCGGACTCGGCGGACTCGGCGGACTCGGCGGACTCGGCGGACTCGGCGGACTCGGCGGACTCGGCGGACTCGTCCGGCTCGGGCGATTCAATCTCGAACTCGAGCGTGTCTTCGGTTTCGGAATCTTCTCCAGGCTCGACAGTCAGGTCGTCCTCTTCATCGCCATTGAGATCCAGGTCTTCGAGATCCAGGTCGTCGAAATCAAGATCGTCAAGATCCAGCGCCTCATCGTCATCAATGTCCAAGACCTCATCATCTTCAGGCTCCGTCTCAGCGCTCTCCAGCTCGATGGGGTCGTCCCCGCCATCGGTCTGATCCATCCGAGCCTCGTCGTCGGCTGCCCTGCGATCGTCCAAAGTCTCTGACGAGTCTTCGTTGATGAGTTCGTGCCTTTGATCGCCTTCACTGACCTCGGCCTCATCTTCGGACTCGAGATACCCCAGAGCGGTCAGGTGTTGACGCGCCGAGACGAGGTATCGCTCGCCGCGATCGTCCTGAAGGGTCAGGCTCTCAAGATAGAACTCGGTAGTCGTCAGTGTTTCAGCCAGCGCTTCCAGAGCGCTGGCATCGCGGGCCTCACGGTCCGGGGAGAGATGATCGACAGCCACTCTGGAAGCCGCATCCAGCATTTGAGCCGCTTCTGGCAGGTTGGCCATCTCGAGCGCGCCGGCGATGCGTCCGAGGATGGTGACGGCCTCATCGATTGCACCATCATCGGCCTTGTTCCTGTTGATAGCGTCGAGCAGATGCTTGGCATGAGCCAGATCCTCGAGCGCTTCTTTGACCAGTTGCTTGACCACGCGCCGCTGCTCCGATGGCGGCAGCAGCATGGCATCGGCCTCGTCGATATCCTCGTGCTGATCAAGGTCGGCGGCCAGTCCAAAGCTCTCTTCCAATTGTGATTCGACCACCAGAAGCTCGCGGGCGACCAGCAGCAGGGCGGGGTCCTCGGGATTGTTTCCGAGATCCGACAGCTTGCTCGCCTGTCTTTGCACGCGCGCAGCCAGGTGGTCGAGGCCCAGCATCGCCAGACTTTCACCGACCGACTCAAGCAGCGAGGTCTGCTGATTCAGGATCTCTGGATCGCTGTCCTGCTCGAGTTGTGCGCCCAGGGCTTCCTTGATCTTGGCCAAATCCTCTCGCGCCGCTTTCGTGACGGCGGCAAAGAGTGAACGATTGCGTCCGGCAAGAAACACCTTGGCTTGAGCAAGCTGATCGGGCACATGCTCTGCCAGCTGAAACGCTTCATGGACTTCCAGCGCCATGGGGGCATCCGATTGAGCGAGCGCGATCTGGAACAACAGGCTGCGACACAGATCATCGGCTTTTTCTTCCAGTGCTGCCTCGTCAGGCTGATCGGCAAAAGCTTTCAGCGTGACATCAGTGCGAGCGAAAAGGCGAGTGATATTCGACCCGCTCGCGACGTGCTGTTCGCTGAGCGCCTCGCACAGGGCAGCGGCGGCCCAGCCGACCCGGCGCAGGGCTTCAGGCGCGTGTGCGGAATCGCGGATCTTGAGCGCTACTTCGGCGAGCGTCTCGACGGCTTCGGCATCTTGATGGTTAACGAGAAAACCGCGCAAAGCGTGCTGGTAATCGCGCCTCAATTCCGCTGGGTCGGCCTCGTTTTTCGTCTCCGGTAGCGTGGCTTGGCTGACGTCAGGGCGAAAGAAGATGGCTTCATCCAGCACCGGTTGGCCGGCAGAGGTCCGCAGGTCATTGATGGTCGGCAGGACCACCACGGGCGAATCGCTCTTGGCACTTTCCAGATAATCGAGATAGTCGGGAAGGATGGCCGTGGCTTCCAGGACCCGGGCGATGGTTTCTCCCTCGTCACTGGCTTCTCCGCTCTTGAGGGCTTCAAGCGCCACTCCCATGGCTTCGGCGATCAGCTGACCACTGTTGAATTCCATCACAGCCAGGGAACCGGCCACTTTCTCGCAGGCAGCAATCGCGTCGTCCAGGTCGTGTTCCTGGCGCTCATTGTCTTCATCGCCGAACCGCTCGACAGCCTGCCGAACGTCCTCGAATAACTCATCCAGCAGTGGGCGGGTCCACTGCAGAGATTGATTACTGATCTGGGTGCTGCTCATGTCAACAGCCCGGCGCGCTGGTCGTTATGAAAGCCACGCATGCGTCACTGACCTCTCTGTCAGAATTCTTGAATCCGTGATTCGGATGATGAGAATCCACCGTGTCTCAGCTGTCGTCTTCCGGCAGGGTGAAGTCAGACACCGAATCTCGAAGGTCACGGACCAGTTCAGCCAGATTGGCCACCGATTTCGCGGTTTCGCCCGTTCCCTCGGTCGTCTGGACCGAAATGTCGCGAATACTGTTCATGAGCTGCGCGATCTTGGTCGCGTTCTTCGACTCGTCCTGAGCCTGACGAGAGATGTTCTGAATAAGACCGGCGAGATCGTTCGATACAGTTTCGATGGACTCAAGAGCTTCACCGGCGTCCTCTGCCAGGCGAGCTCCGGAGACGACCTGCGTTGTGGTCTGTTCCATGGAGTTGACCGCTTCGGCCGTATCGGCCTGAATGGTCTGTACCAGCGCTTCGATTCGACGCGTCGCGTTGGTGGCACGTTCAGCCAGGCGCTGGACTTCGTCGGCGACCACCGCGAAGCCGCGCCCGGCACCCCCGGCAGAGGCGGCCTGAATGGCCGCGTTCAAGGCGAGCACGTTGGTCTGTTCAGAAATGCCGTTGATCAATTCGACGATATCGCCGATTTCCTGGGACGATTCCCCGAGACGCTTGATTCGCTTTGAGGTTTCCTGAATCTGGTCACGAATGCTGTCCATTCCAGTGATGGTCTGACGCACCATGTCGGCACCGCGATTGGCGATTTCGACCGAATTCTGGGCGACGTCGGCGGATTCGCTGGAACGTTGGGCCATGTCGTCGAATGAACGCGCCATGTCGTTGATCGTATCGGTCGCTTCACGAATCTCGCGGGCCTGGTGCTCGGAAGCCTCGGCCAGTTGCATGGTGGTGGCCCGGGTCTCCTGCGCCTGTGCAGCAACCTGCTGGGCCGTATTGTTCACACCCGAGACCAGGTCACGCAGGGCCTCGACCGCGTAGTTGACCGAGTCTGCGATGGCGCCGGTGACATCCTCGGTGACCGTCGCCTGAACCGTCAGGTCACCATCAGCGAGCGAGCTCATTTCGTCGAGCAGACGCAGAATGGCGTCCTGGTTACGCTGGTTGACTTCGGTGGTGGCGCGAGCGCGCTTGCGCTGGGCCAGATAGGCACCAAAGCCGATCAGGAAGAGGATGGCCAGCGCGCCGCCGGCGAGCACCAGACCCGCCAGGAGCGACGGCCAAATATCATTCTCGCCCAGCTCGCTGTAGCCCACGGCGAGCTCGCGCGCCTGCTCGGTCAGGTCTTCGGCGTCGAGGAAGATCTCATCGGCGGCTTCTCGGACTTCGAACAAATCGGTCGATGCCGTCAGAATCGTGTCAACGTCAAGACGAATTTCTTCGAAGATCGGCATGACGTTGGCGAGACCCTCGAGGACCCGGGTGTTGCGCGCTGCTGCGAGGTTCAAGTCCTCGTCACCGTTGATCAGTCCCTGCAGCACGCGATCGAAAAGAGCGGCGTCGGAGCGAAAGGCATCGGCGGCGGTGATGGCGCCCGGGCCCCCGTCGAGGATGTCGCCAACGCGGCGAAGCATCCGGTCCGCGAGCACGAGCTGGCGGCTGGCGACATAGATCTGAATCGATGGCGATCCGGTTTCGATCATCCTGCGGACCACTTCATCGGACTGCGCTTGGAGCTGTGGAATATTTTCTGAGAATGCGATCGAGCTGTCGGCCAGTTCGATCACCAGGTCCGTGCGGTCTAGAATCCCGGAACTGAATTCATTGATCTCGTTCCAGGTGTCTTCCAGTGTGGCCAGCTCGTCTTGCACTTCCGGTGGCGAAGGCTGAAGGCCGGTCTCGGGATTTCCGTTTCGGAGCTGGTTGATGACGTTGTCGATGCTGTTGCGAGTCTCACGCAGTTCATCGAACGCATCAAAATTACCCACCGCTGATTCTCCGGCAGCCTTTGCAAGCTGCTGGGCTCGCACCTGAATGTCGGTGGTCAGGGCAAGATACTGGGTCTGCTGCTGGTTGCGCTGGTTAAGCAGGTAGAAGTTGAACGCCACCAGGCCCAGAAGGGCGACCAGCAAAACAAACAGCAGTGCCTGTGGCAGCGAGAGTCGCTGCTCCGTTGATTGCGTGCCCACGCTACTCATGCCATCACCTCATGTGTACTCATTCGATTTCCTGACTCTGCAGATATGTAACGAAGGGACCTTTGTCAGCAACACAGAAAATTGCTCGAAAAGACTCCCCATTCAATGGTTCTCACCGATCGATCGACTGGCAGCAGAGCCATGTGCACTCCACCCCCAACGGTCGGTCGCCTCTCTATCAGTCTGCCCTTTCGAGCAGGATTGCAATGCCATTCACGCCAGGGCTACTCCTCGCGTGAACCGTCCATGAAATCCTTGCGCCGCTGGAGTTCATCGATTCTGAAAACGCCCCAGTTCTGCTCGCCGCTCGGAAAATTTTGGTGGACCAGCCCCTCAAGAACGGTATCGCTCCAGCCAGGGTCATCCTCAAGGTCATCAGTGTGGAAATGGCGCTGGCCAAAGACCTCATCGACAACAAGGCCCGCAAGACGCCCCTGCAATTTGGTCAAGATCAGGCGGGTTCGTGCGGTTACCGGCGTCCGACTTCCGAACAGATGCCAGCCCAGGTCCGAGACCGGCGCCAGGTTACCCCGGACATTGGCCAGGCCGAGCAACCACTCCTTGGTGCCAGGCACCGGATAGAACGGTGGGAAAGCGATGATTTCTTCAATCTGATCGATCCGACAGGTCAGGTGATAGTCACCCAGTCGGAATACAACACCATCCCAATTGCTGGCTTGCTGCTGACGACCTGCTTCGCCGACATCGTGTCCCAGGCTACGATGTTCGTAATCGCCCAGCAGCTGAAAAAGTCCAGCGCTGATGCCGTTCTTGCCTTCGAAATTCTGCTCCCCTTGCATGGTCCCTCGCGACGTCGTTCTTGCCGTTCCCGCTGGCCTCAGGCGGTCTCGGCTGGATTGATCTGCTCACGCACCGCAGCCAGCAGCTCATCACGCGTGAAGGGCTTGGTCAGGTACTGGTCTGACCCGACAATCCGGCCTCGCGCCTTGTCAAACAAACCATCCTTGCTGGTCAGCATGACGACGGGGACATGACGGAAATTCGAATTGTTCTTGATGATCGCGCAGGTCTGATAGCCATCAAGGCGCGGCATCATGATGTCGACGAAAATGAGGTTGGGCTCGTGTTTGTGGATCAGGGCCAAGGCTTCAAAGCCGTCATTGGCGGTGATGACTTCGCATCCCTCCCGACTCAGCATCGTCTCGGCCGAGCGTCGAATCGTTCGGCTGTCGTCGATCAACATTATTTTGAGGCCATTGAGGCTCACTCGGCATTACTCCTTAACAAGCGTCGAACCATCCGTCATTCTGTTCCGCACCACCGGGGCAAAAAATTTGAGATTGCCATGGTGTGCAATTACCGTAGGTTAGTCGATCTTGGGTGGATTTGCCAATCCGGTAGAATAGATCATCTCAAGCCCCGGGCATTTAAGGTTTTTCTTGCTTAAAACTGCGACATATTCGTCATTTTCGGGTCCATTTAACAACGATCAACACGACACTCTCAGATCATGCGTACCAATCTAGTCGTCGTCATGGACGACATTGCGTCAATTTCAGTCGCCAAAGACACCAGTTTTGCGATGCTGCTTGAAGGCCAGCGCCGTGGTTACCAAGTGCACTATGTCAACGAGGACGCGCTTTCGCTCGACGGCCATCGCACTCAAGCGCGAATGCATCGCATCACCGTTCGAGACGACACTGAGGACTGGTTCAGTCTCGATGAGCCCGTTGAGCGACCGTTGGGCTCGGATGATCTGATTGTCATGCGCGCCGATCCACCGGTCGATGAGCGCTACGTGTTTGCGACCTATCTACTGGATTGCGCTATGGCCAGCGGGGCTCTGGTCATCAATCGACCCAGTGCGCTGCGAGACTTCAACGAGAAGCTGGCGATCACCCGGTTCCCCGATCTGATGCCGGCAACCACCGTCAGCGCAAGTGCCCGGAACCTGAAGGCGTTCGTCACGACCCATGGCCGGGCCGTGCTCAAGCCGCTTGATGGCATGGGCGGCAAGAGCATTTTTCTGACCTCACGCGAGGATCCGAATCTGAACGTGATCATCGAGACACTGACCGATGGCGGGCAGAAGCTGGCCATTGCTCAGGAGTTCCTGCCGGCGATCGAAGACGGCGACAAGCGGATTCTGATCGTCCACGGACAAGTGGTTCCCTTTCTGTTAGCTCGTATCCCGACCGGCGATGATTTTCGCGGCAACCTGGCCAAGGGTGGGCGTGGTGAAGGCCGCCCCCTGAGCCAGACGGATCAAGATATCGCGCGGACGGTCGCTCCCGTCCTGCTCGATCATGGCATCGAATTCGCTGGACTCGACGTGATCGGGGACCGGCTGACCGAAATCAACGTCACCAGCCCGACTTGTGTTCGCGAGCTGGATCGGGAGTTCGACCTGAATATCATTGCTGACCTGTTTAACGCCATCGATCCATGACCCACGCATGGCGCTTGAATTCTCGAGTCGATTCTCTGGCGCTGGCGGTGGCGGTGGCAATCGGTATGCACGTTGCTGCGATCGGGCTGATCCATTTCGATGTGTTTTCCGACCGGGCCGATGAGGTCCCGACCAGTCTTGACGTGATCCTGGTTCAGTGGGCCAATGAAACACCACCCGACGAAGCGGATTTTCTGGCCCAGGCCGCGCAGCAGGGCGGGGGCGATAGCCAGGATCTGAAGCGACCGGCCGAGCCCATGATGACCGGCGAATTCAGGCCGGACCGCGAACCCGAGCCCATTCAGCAGGACGCCGTGGAGCAGGCGCTGGAGCGGCGGCCCGCCGAACTGGTCGCGGTACCTTCAGAATCCGGGCCGGTCCAGTCCGCCTTGACCGAAGATACGGCGCGGCTGGATTCTACCGACTCCCAGGAATTGATCGAGCAGTCGCTGGCCGTGGCCAGAGCCTCCCCGAATCGCTTTTCCGAAGCGCAGGACTTCCCGGAACGACGCCGCCGAAAATTCATTTCAGCCAACACCCGGGAACACCTGTATGCCAGTTACATGCGGTCCTGGGTGGCCAAGGTCGAACGAGTGGGCAACCTGAACTATCCTGAACAAGCCCGCCGAATGAACCTCGACGGTGCGCTGGTCCTGAGCGTTGATATTCTGGTCGACGGAAGCGTCGAACAGATTCGCGTGCTCCGTTCCTCTGGCTACGACATTCTTGACGAGGCGGCCGTTCGGATCGTGCGCCTGTCCTCGCCGTTTTCTCCACTGCCCGCCGAGATCACCCGCGAAGTTGACGTGCTTACTGTCACGCGAACCTGGCAGTTCTCTTCGCAGTCCGGGCTGTATTGAGGGGCGGGGTCGGATGGTAGAATGATGATGTGAGCTACCTTGAACACCAATTTCTCATCGCCATGCCGGGCATGGATGATCCGAATTTCGCGCGCGGCGTGACCTTGCTCTGCCAGCACAATGACGAGGGCGCGCTGGGCATCACGATCAATCGGCCGTCCACGATTTCCCTGGCCGATGTGTTTGATCAGATTGGCATCGAGTGCAGCGCAGGGCCGCTCAGTGACATCCCGATCTATGAAGGCGGTCCCGTGCATCCCGAGCGGGGTTTCGTCCTGCATTCCGGGCCCCCGGTCTGGGAATCCAGTATGCGCGCTGGGCAAGGAATTTCGGTGACCACTTCGCGCGATATCCTTGAAGCCATTGCCTCGGGACAGGGGCCGGACAAGTTCCTCATGGCGCTGGGCTATGCGGGTTGGGAGGCCGGCCAGCTTGAGGACGAAATGCGCGACAACGCCTGGCTGAACGTGATGGCGAGGGCAAACATTCTGTTCGATCTGCCGGTTGAACAGCGCTGGACCGAGGCCGTTGAGAGCCTCGGTATCCAGGTGGACACGCTGCAACCTGCCGGCGGCCATGCCTGAAGCCGGTTCTGGCCCCTGGCTGGCGCTCGACTATGGCGCACGCTGTGTTGGAGTTGCCATGGCGCATCCGATGACCGGCACCGCTCGACCGCTCGCGCCAGTGATGCATCATTCCAGCACGCAACTGGATCAGGATATCGATCGTCTGATCAGCGAGTGGCAGCCGAGTGACCTCGTGGTGGGACTCCCCCTGGCAAAGAACGGTTCCGAGTCGCCGATGAGCCGGCGAGTTCGCCAGTTCGTCAAGGCCCTGGCCGCCGCCAACCCCGAACTCAATATCGAATTGCAGGACGAACGAATGACCAGCGAGATTGCCGCGCGTCAGTTTGCCGACCGCCGTCGAGCCGGCCGGGCTCGTAGGAAGGACGCCGCCAGTCTGGATAGCCACGCGGCCGCTGTCATTCTCGATGCCTGGATGCGCGACTGTGGAAAACTCTAGCGTCCAGACCCGTCATTTTCTCAGCATCACGGATCTGTCCGTTGATGCGCTTCAGGGATTGATCGATCGAACCCTGGAGCTGGCACGAGGTGCGGCACCAGTTCCATTCAACGGGCAGGTGGCGAATCTGTTTTTCGAGCCGAGCACGCGTACTCGAGTCTCTTTCGAACTGGCGGCCCAGGCGCTTGGGGCAAAGGTGATCAATATCGAGGCGTCTCGCTCTTCGACGACGAAGGGCGAATCTCTGGTCGACACCTGTTCCACCCTGGCGGCCATGGGTGTCGGTACGCTGGTCATTCGCCATCCCGAAAGCGGTGCCCTGGCCACACTTGCCGCCGATCTTCAAAGGCCCGCGCAGCTCGTCAACGCTGGTGACGGTCACGGTGAGCACCCGAGTCAGGCACTGCTGGATGCGGCCACGCTTCAGGCATCGGGTTTGGACTGGCCAAATGCAACCCTGGCGATCATCGGCGATCTGCGTCATTCTCGCGTTGTACGATCAGGCTTGCAGTGCTTCGATGCGCTGGCCATCGGCCAGCTTCGACTGGCCGGACCGGACTCCATGATGCCGGACTGGGAAACCGGGACGAACCTCAAGCGGATGCATTCGATCGAGGCCGCCGTGCACGAGGCTGATGCCATCATGATGCTGCGAGTCCAGCACGAGCGGATCGACGAGTCCGTCCGTCCCGAGCCGGGTGGCTACGCTCAGGACTGGTGTCTGCGCGAGAGTCATCTGAAGCTTGCAAAAGCGGACTGTCGAGTGCTTCATCCCGGACCGATCAACCGTGGCATGGAAATCGAATCCCGCGTTGCCGATGGCAGGCAATCGTTGATTCTCGATCAGGTTCGGATGGGTGTCCATGCAAGGGCGGCCATTTTCGAGTGGCTGCAGGATGATCAGAAACGATGAGTTCACAGGATTCGAATGAGCGGCACCGTCGCGTGCGAAGCTTCGTGCGTCGTCCGGGGCGTCTCACGCCTGCACAGGCACGAGCGCTGGAAACGCTGCTGCCCACCTATGGGCTGCCTAAGGACTGCAAGGATGCTGCTAGTCGATTCGATCAGGATCGGCCATTGGTGATTGAAATCGGATGCGGGAACGGCCAGGCCTTGGCCTTCATGGCGGCCAATGAACCTCAGTTCAATTTTCTCGGGATCGAGATCCACGAGCCCGGAGTCGGGCGGCTCCTGCGGTCCGTCGAGGCTGACGGACTGGACAACGTCCGCGTGGCGGTGAGGGACGCAGTTGAAGTGCTCGAGCATCAGATTCCGCTGGACAGTCTCGAGCAGGTCAGGATTTATTTTCCGGATCCGTGGCCGAAAAAGCGTCATCACAAGCGACGCCTGATTCAGGCGCCCTTCCTTGGTCTGGTCGCCGAACGGCTTCGGTCCGGTGGTCTCGTCCACCTGGCGACCGACTGGATGCCGTATGCCGAGTGGATGCTCGAAACGCTGGCCGAGGTTCCTGCTTTCGAGCTGGTCGGCGACCCTTATCTACCTCGGCCGGAATGGCGACCCCAGACCCATTTCGAGAAGCGCGGCCAGCGCCGCGGTCATCGCATCGTGGACCTACTTCTGAAGCGAGTAGAGGCGTGAAAGCGCGCTAGCCGCTTGGCGTCACTTCGGGACAGGCAACGGACCATCGACCGTGCGGGCATGGTCTATCGACGGGTGCCATCAGTCGCACCCCTGCCCAATCCACAGGTGATCGGTTAAGGTACAAGCACGTTTCATTCTTCGATCAAGGTCGATACTCCGACATGGAAGCCAGCCTGACGCTCAGCAGCGACATGATTCTTGTCCTCGTGTTGCTCGCTTTGACCGTTAGCCTGTTTGCCTTCGAGCTGGTCCGTATTGACATCGCGGCGATTTCCATCATGGTCTTGATCGGCCTGCTCGGTCTGGTCCCGGGCGAAGAACTGTTCAATGGCTTTGCTTCAAACGCAGTCATTTCGGTGATTGCAGTGATGATCATCGGTGCTGGACTGGATCGGACCGGCGTCATGAACGTGGTTGCCAATTTTATCGTCAAGCTTGGAGGCCGATCGGAATCGCGCATCATGACCATGGTCTCTTCAACGGTCGGGGTGACCTCCGGATTCATGCAGAACACCGGGGCCACCGCGCTGTTCCTGCCCGTTGTCAGCAGAATCTCTGCTCGACTGGATCTGCCGCTTCCGCGACTGCTGATGCCAATGGGTTTCTGTGCGATTGTCGGCGGAACGATCACGATGGTCGGATCATCGCCGCTGATCCTGCTCAATGATCTGATTCTGACATCCAATCGCTCCCTGCCCCCGGGAGCAGAGGCGCTTCAGCCCTTCGATCTGTTTGATGTCACTCCCGTCGGCTTGGCCCTGTTGGTTGCGAGTCTGGTCTACTTTCTGCTGCTTGGTTCGCTGCTCCTGCCCAAGACCGAGACCAAGCGGGCCGCATCGCCGGGACGCACCAAGAACTACTTCGCCGAGGTCTACGGGATTCAAGGCGATGTCTATGAAATGCTCGTAACCGTGGACTCACCGCTGGTCGGAATGCGGATTTCAGAGGCCGAAAAGCTGGAGGGAGCGCCCCTGTTTCTGGCCATCCAGAGCACTGACAAGCCCAGGCTGGCACCGCCGGCGGATGAAATGATCTGGGTCGGCACGGTGCTCGGCGTCATGGGGACCAGGGAACGAGTCGGCGAGTTTGCTCTGGCCAATCAGCTGCGCCTGCAGCCCAGGCTCAAGACTTTCGGCGCGCTATTCAACCCAACTCGCGCCGGGATTTCGGAGGTCGTGATACCGCCTGGCTCCAATCTGATTGGTCAGACCATTGCCGAGGCCCGCCTGCGTTCGCGCATGGGAATTTCGGTGCTCGCGATCAATCGTCGCGGCGACATTATCGTCGAGGGCCTGCGCGGGGAAACGCTTCAGCCCGGCGACTGTCTGGTCAGTCATTCGACCTGGCGGGACTTGGCCAGCGTGGCCCGCGACAAAGATCTGATTGTGGCTACGGACATTCCGAAAGAAGAACAGCGCCCACAGAAAGTCGGCTTTGCCCTGGGGTTCTTTCTACTGTCGATGGGCCTGATCCTTTTCACCGACTTCAGACTGTCGATCGCGCTACTGACCGGTGCCATGGGCATGGTGCTGACCGGCGTGCTCAGCATCGATGAAGCTTATCAGTCGGTCAGCTGGAAGACCGTGTTCCTGATGGCGAGCCTGATTCCCCTGGGCATCGCGATGGAGGTCACGGGAACAGCCGCCTGGCTGGCCGAGCAGGCACTGGGACTGGTGGGTGGATTGCCTGAAATTGCAATGCAGATTCTGTTGGTGCTGCTGGCCACTGGTTTCACTCTGGTCATGTCCAACGTCGGCGCGACCGTGCTGCTGGTCCCGATCGCGATCAATCTTGCCCTGGCGACGGGAGCCAGTCCCGCCATGTATGCCCTGATCGTCGGGCTGGCCACTTCCAACGCCTTCATTCTGCCGACCCATCCGGTCAATGCGCTGATCATGGGCCCAGGCGGCTACAAAGTGAAGGACTTCGTTCGCGTCGGCGGCATGATGAGTTTGTTGTTCATGGTCGTGATGCTGACCGTCGTCAACCTGATGTTCTAGCGAGCCCTTGGGGAGACGGCTATGCAGCGCGTATTGCAGTTCGGTCAGCGGCAGAGCGTGGATTGAGATGCGAATGCAGGCCCGTCGGCATCAGATTCGCGTGTTGCTGGCCGTTTTGAAGTAGAAGTCAGCTCGCTCAGCGATTCCTGTTAGTCAAAGCCACTGTTCATGGTGCTCGAAATCCTTATTTCATGACCGTCGTCCTCAATCGGAACAGCGGTAAGCGCCGAGTTCTGACAGGGCCCTGAGATGCAGTGGCCTGCGTCCGGCTCGAAGACGGCACCGTGGGCTGCACAAACCAGATTACCGTGCTCATCTTTCAGGAATTGGTTCGGTGCCCAGTTCAGCGGGCGTCCCTGATGGGGGCAGACGTTGATCCAGGCTCGAACGCGGTCATCGTGTCGAGTGGCGACCAGGAATCGGAGCTGGCCATCGATCTCCGTATCGAGTTCGATAAACTCGCCTTCGGTGATCTTTTCAGAGCGGCAAAGGAACTTGCTGGAACCCACGTAGTCTGCCTCTAGTATGAGAATGAACAATCAGTGGAAGCGATTCTACCAGCCGCCCCAGAACCCGCTTGCGCGCTTCGGCCTGGCTTTACTGGGCATCGCCATCCTTGCCCTGAGCTTCATGCTTGGCCTGGTCTTCCTGGCCGTTGCGGCAGGCCTGGCAATCCTTGGAGGCCTCGCTCTGACCGTGCGACGCTGGCTGGGGATTGGGCGATCCAGCGCACCCAAGGATCAGACCATCGACGTCGAATACCGTGTGATTCGAAAAGAACGCGATGATTGAGGCGCGCTTTCAGGGTTGACCTGGACTGATTGCTTGACCGAGCGCCATTCGTGGAATCGTGACAGTCACCTCGATTTTCAGATTATCAGTGTCATCACCAGAAAGAGGGCTAGAACGGCAGCCATCCACAGCGCCGTATGCCCCATCGGCGCGCGGCTGGAAAAGTATCGGTAGCTGCTTTCCTTCAGGCCCTTCATCAAGGAAGTGCCCAGACCGAGGAGCCGCTTGCTTGCGTCCTCGTTGGCGGTGTTCAGGCCTCGATCGATTTTTCCCGCCACGACCGGGATCGCGCGACGATAGATCCAGTCGACGTCCAGGCTGATCGTTTCGGTTCGCTTCATCAGCGGCAACAGCACAAAGAACGCCAGGCCAGCGAACAGCAGCAGCTGCAGCTGGGTGACCACGTGTTCGGCGGTGTATGGCTCGTAATCCACCGGGTAGGGCAGCAAACCGTAGAGCAGGTTGGGAAACAGGCCGATAACGATGCAGGCCGCGGCAAACAGGACCATTGCGATGCGCATGTTCCAGGGCGCCTCGGGGGGACGCAGGCCGGAGTCCTTCTGGAAGAATACGAACCACGGGAACTTGATGCCTGCGTGCAGGAAAACGCCGGCCGAGGCGGCAATCAGCAGAAACCAGACGATCTCGAGATGTTCATAGCCTGCCGCCGATGAAATCATCGACTTTGAAACGAATCCGGACGTGAAAGGAAAGGCGGAAATCGCCAGTGCGCCGATGATTCCGCAGACCGTGGTCAAGGGCATGGTGCGAAACAGGCCGCCGAGCTCCGAGCACTTCCGCACGCCGGTCTGATAGAGCACGGCACCGGCGCTCATGAACAGCAGAGCCTTGTATATGATGTGGCTGAAGGCGTGGGCCGCGGCCCCGTTCAGGGCCAGTTCGCTGCCGATGCCGATCGCGGTGACCATGAAGCCGACCTGGTTGACAATCGAGTAGCTCAAAATGCGCCGCATGTCGTTTTCCAACAGCGCAAAAATGATGCCGTAGAAGATCATGAACAGTCCGATCCAGACCAGTAGCGGCTGGCCCGGGAACAGCAGGATCAGGGCCAGTACTGAGGTCTTGGTCGTGAATGCTGACAGGAACACACCGCCCATCGGGCTGGACTCGGGATAGGCATCGGCCAGCCAGGCGCTGATCGGGGGAGCGGCGGCGTTGATCAGAACGCCGATGAAGATCATCCAGGCGGCGAAGGAGTCCAGGGTCAGGGCCTGGATTTCCAGCGAACCCGTGGCCACGTAGATGCCCTCGATTCCGATCTTCAGAATCAGGCCACCGGTCAGGTGGACGATGGCATAGCGGATCCCAGCGGCGCGGGCAGATTCGGTTCCACCGCACCAGACCACCACCGTGGAGAAAAGCGCCATCAGCTCCCAGAAAATGAACAGCGTGATCAGATCGCCGGCAAAGCTGACGCCGATCGCGCCCGCTGCATAGATCATCGCCGCCGATAGCTCGTACCACTTCGATTGCCGGAAGGCGAACAGCACCCCGCCGAAAGCCATCAGCGCGAACACCGTTGCAAACATCCGCCGCAGCGCGCTGCCCTCGACCAGCTCGATCTGGTAACCGAGGAAGGTGGTGGTGAGCTGGACCCCGTCGGGAATCTGCCAAATGGCATAGAGGGTCATCAGGGGAGCCAGCAAGGCAATGACCGGGCGCATCGCCGGGCGTGCCACAGCCACCAGCAGTGCGCCGGTGATCAGGATGAACGCCGGGGGCATGGCAAATTCAAACATCGTCGCGCTGCCCGTTTTTCTCAAGCACGTTGGGCGCCAGCTGGGTCGGCTCGACGTAGTAATCGTCCGGGCGCTTGAGGACCCACCCCAGGACCTTGGCAAACAGCACCATGGCGACGCAGCTCAGAAAACCGAATCCCGCGTAGAACCCGGGCCAGCTGTCGATCGAGAAGTATGCATGAACGGTGATCCAGATCTGAGCGACGATGGTCAGCGCCAGGACAAGGCCTGAAATCCACCACAGCAGACGGATAGTCCTGGGCTGCACCAGCCAATGACTGGCACCCTCACGGATTGCCTCCTCGCGCTCTGGCGTCATGGGGCCACCTCCAGAATTCGGGTTTCAAGATCGACCAGCGGGCCGTTAAAGGCGAAGAAAGCGAATACCAGCAGCGCGGTGGTGGCGAGTGCGGCGACCATGGGCCAGGGCGCTTCCCCGTGATTGATCCTCGGCGTTTCTGTCTCCGGCGTGAGAAAAGCACGGAAGACGATGGGCAGGAAGTAGGCCGCGTTCAGGCCGGTCGAAAGCATCAGCACGACCAGCGTGAAATAGCTTTCGACCTGGAAGGCGCCGGCAATGATGTACCACTTCGACACGAATCCGGCCGTCGGCGGGACGCCGATCATCGACAAGGCACCGACGGTAAACGCGGCCATGGTGATCGGCATGCGCAATCCGATGCCGCGCAGCTCGTCAACGCGCGTTTTCTTGGATGCGATGTAGATCGCACCAGCGCAGAAGAACAGGGTGATTTTGCCGAAGGCATGGGCCACGATATGGATTGCGGCGCCAATCTCGGAAAAGGGCGCGAGCACCAGGGCCGCCATGACCACGTAGCTGAGCTGCCCAATCGTGGAATAGGCCAGCATTCTCTTGATCTCGACCTGCTTGAGGGCGATGACCGAGGCGGCGACCACGGTAAAGCCGGCGAGGTAGACAAGGTACTTTTCCAGCGGAACGGTGGCTAGAAAATCGACGCCGAAGATGTAAATCACCACCTTGGTGATGGTGAAGACCCCGGCCTTGACCACGGCGACGGCATGGAGCAGAGCCGAGACCGGGGTCGGTGCGACCATCGCAGCCGGTAGCCAGCGGTGCATTGGCATGACGGCAGCTTTGCCCACACCGAGCACGAACAGGCCAAGCAATAGGCCCGCAGCACCAGTGCTGATGTTGCCCTCCAGAATGCCGCCGGGCGTGAACTCCAGGGTGCCGGCAGCCGTCCATGTCCAGATGATGGCAGGCAGCAGCAAGCCGATGGAAGAAAACAGCAGCACGCCAATGTAAACGCGGCCACCGGCCTGGGCCTTGGCATTGCGGTTGTGGGTGACCAGTGGCCAGGTGCTGATGGTCAGCACTTCGTAGGAGATGAACAGCGTCAGCAGATTGCCGGCCATCGCCACGCCCATGGCGCCGCAGATCGCGATCGCGAAAAAGACATAGAAGCTGGTCTGGCGCGGTTCCCGGTTGCCGCGCATGTAGCCGATCGCATAGACCGAGGTCACGAACCACAGCAGGCTGGCCAGCAGGGCAAACATCAATCCCAGAGGCTCGATGTTGAACGCGATGCTCAGGCCCGGGAGCGGCTCGGCCAGGGTGAGTGCCAGCGACTGCCGGTCCATGATCGGTGCGATCATCTGGGTGACAAGCGCGAACAGGCTGGCCGCAGTGGTCAGCGTGATGGCTTCACGAACATTCGGCCAGCGCCCGGTCAGAGCAATCAGCACCGCTCCGATCAGCGGTGTCAGGAGGATTGCTGGGATCAGGAACGCGGCACTCATGGTGTCGCTCCAATCAATACCTTGGCACCTTCCGTCGCGAAGTCCAGCGTCAGTCGGGTGTCGATGCCGAAGTAATAGGTCGCAAAGACCAGCATGTACATGGGGATGAGCAATCCTGCTCGAGCTTCTTTTACAGGTGGTCTGTCGTCAGGCGGGGGCTGGATCCAGGCCGCTTCGGCCACCTTGCCGATATAGATCACGGCCATCAGGGAGCCGATCAGGATCACGACAACCGCCAGCCACAGGTCTTGTTCGATCGCGGCCTGGATCAGCATCCACTTGCTGATGAATCCAGCGGTCAGGGGCACGCCTATCAGCCCCAGGCCGGCCAGCACGAAGGCGATCATGGTCAATGGCATCTGACGACCGAGGCCCTGGAACGCCGAGAGGCGAGCCGAACCGGTTTGATAGATGACCGTGCAGACGCACATGAAAAGTGCCGCTTTAATGATGGCGTGGTTGAACAAATGGACCAGCCCGGAGGTCAGGCCGGCGACTGAAAGCAGGCTGATGCCGAGGATGATGTAGCCGATCTGAGCGACGCTGGAATAGGCCAGCAGCCGCTTGAGGTTGTCCTGCTGGATGGCCCAGAGAGACGGCAGCAGAATGCCGAAAAGTCCGAGAATGAAGAAGATCTCGGCGTACGGCATGGCCGCGGCGAAACTGACGCCGAAGACCGTGAAAACAAGTCGTAGGAGGGCATAGACCGCCACCTTTGTCGCCGTCGAGGCGAGGAAAATCGTAATGGCCGACGGTGCGGTGGCATAGGCGCCGGGCAGCCAGCGGTGGAGCGGAAACAGGGCCAGCTTGACGCCGATGCCGACAATGATGAAGGCGAACCCCGCCTGAACGGCCCGGGTGTCCGCGACCGCCGGCAGGCGCTCGGCGAGGTCGACCATATTGAGCGTGCCGGTCATGATGTAGAGCATGCCGACGCCGATCAGATAGAAGGTGGCTCCGAGCGTGCCCATGATCAGGTAGCGAAATGCCGACAGGGGCGCGGTCTTCGGGCGACCCATTGCGACCAGCGCATAAGTCGACAGGGAGGAGATTTCGAGAAAAACAAACAGGTTGAATGCATCACCGGTCAGGGTGATGCCCATCAGGCCCGAAAAAGCCAGCAGGAAAAGGGCGTAGAACAAGCCCTGGCGCTCCGGAATTTCCTGGTTCACGCTGATCCGCGCCCACGGCAGGATGATGGTTGCCATCAGACTGACCAGCAGCCCGATGAAGCCATTGACGGCGTCGACCCGGAATTCGATACCGACCGGAGGTGGCCAGTTGCCGAAGGCGTAGCGCAGGGGTTCAGCGGCCGCGGCCGGCAACACCTGTGCCATCAGGAGCGCAGACAGCGCTGCCGCGGTCATGGCGGTCAGCCAGGGCAGGAAGCGACCGGGCAGAAGCGCGCAGATCGGGGCAGCAATCAACGGGATCAAAACCCCGAATGGCATCATCTCGGTGATGGTCATGTGCTGGTCTCGTCGTCGCTGTCGTCTTCGCTTAGAAGATCGTCCTCGATCGAGCCAAAGTTTTCGTGGATACGCACGGCCAGTGCCAGACCGACTGCCGTGGTGGCGATGCCGACCACGATTGCCGTCAGGATCAGCACGTGGGGTAGGGGGTTGGAGTAGATCTCAGTCCCTTCCCGATAGATCGGTGTCGACCCTCCTAGGATCTTGCCCGCCGAGATGAACATGATGAAGGCTGAGGTCTGAAAAAGATTCAGGCCAATGATCTTCTTGGCCATGTTGCCTCTTGAGACCACGGTGTAGAAGCCGATCATCATCAGAACGACCACGATCCAGTAGTTGTAGAGGCCCAGCCAACCCATCAGTCGCGCCCTGCGGACCGAATCGAATCGGCCCGACGCTGAACGAACATGGTGAAAATCAACATGGTCACGGTGGACACGGTGATGCCAATGCCGAGCTCGACGGTGACGATCCCGAACTGCTGGGCATACTGGGGGTCATCAAGCAGCGGTCGATAGTCGAGGAAGTGACCGCCGAGAAGGACCCCGGCCACGCCAACCCCGGCGTAGATCAGGACGCCGATGAGCATCAGAACGTACATGGCCCGCTCGGGAATGACATCGAGCGCGGCCTCCAGACCGTAGATCAGTGCGAACAGGATCCAGGCGGCGGCAAACACCACGCCGGCCTGGAATCCACCGCCCGGCGAGTACTCGCCGTGAAACTGAATATAGAGCGCGAACAACATGATCAGAGGGATCAGAAAGCGCGCAACGATCCGCAGAATACCGTTGTTCCTCATGGCTTCTGCGCCGCTTTTGGATTCGAGGCTGGTTTCGAGGCAGGTTTCGACTTGCGCCTGCGGGTGCCAAGGAGCGCGTAAACGGCCAGACCCGCAGTGAGAATCACGAAACCCTCGCCCATCGTGTCGATCGAGCGGTAGCTGGCCAGTACGGCGGCGACCATGTTCGGAATGCCCATGTCGCTGTAGGTTTCCTCGACGTAGTAGGGCCCGACGTGGGTCTGGACCGGATTATCGGGGTTGCCGAACTCGGGAAAGTCCAGTGTGGCGTAGATCAGCACGGACCCGGTCAGGATGACAACGCCAAGGGCCGGCCAGTTCGAACGCACGGCCTCGGCTTCTCGACGTGGGACCAGGGCCAGCACGGCCAGCATCAAGATGGTCGAAATTCCGGCACCCACTGCCGCCTCGGTCAGCGCCACATCGCCAGCGTCGAGGACCGCGAACAGGGCAGCACAAAGCAATGAATAGATCGCGAACAGCATGGCCGAGGTGAACAGGTCGCGGCTTCGCACGACCGCAATGGCGACAACGACCAGAAAGCTGAGCAGACCGATATCGATCAGGAATTCGATGACGTCCCCTCCTTGCCGTGGTCTCCCACCTTGGGAGTTATCCCGTCGACGAGTGCCGAGCGCGCCAGCGCGTGACTGGCGGTGGGAGCCGTGAATAGCAGAAACAGCAGGATCAGGGCGAGCTTGACGGTCAGAATGCTCAACCCTGCCTGGATGATCAGGCCGAGAATGATCAGCAAAGCACAAAGCGTGTCGGTGACACCTGCCGCGTGCAAACGGCTGTAAAAATCAGGGAATCGGATCAGTCCCAGGCCGCCCATGACGCCGAAAGCACCACCGCTGAGCAGCAGGATCCACGACAGGATGTCGAGTGCGGTGTCAGCCATCGGTGATGTCGCCTTCCCCCGCCTGACCGAGATCGCCCATCTTGACCAGTTTCAGGACCGCCACGATCGCGATGAAGTTGATCAGCGCATAGACCAGCGCGACGTCAACCAGGTCGGAGTGGCCCTTGAGCAGACTGATCAGGGCAACAACGAGGACCGTCTTGGTTCCGAACACGTTGACCGCCAGGATGCGGTCATAGATCGTCGGACCACGAAGCGCTCGGATGAGGGCCAGCATCATGGTCACGAAGACCAGCAGTGTGGTCAGCACCAGAACCGTTTCCATGAGAGTTAGGGATTTCCCTGCCGGACCGATTCCAGCCAGCTGATCTTGGCCGCCATCCGCCCGGATTCCAGATCCTGAGCGGAGCTGGCGTCCAGCACGTGGGCAGTCATTTCAGAATGTTCCAGCACCAGGGTCACGGTGCCCGGCGTCAGGGTGCAGGAATTGGCGTAGGTCACTTTGGCGACGGCGTTATCGTGCGGGACAGGCACGGTCACAAGGCGCGGGCTGATTTTGCTGGGGGACCACACCAGGCGCACCACGTTCACATTGGCCTTAATGATTTCACCGACCAGCCAGGCCCAGTACAGCGGCAGCCGCCAGGAATAGAGGACGGGATTGTGCTCCACGCCGACCACGTCCATGCGCCGTGAGAGCCACACAACCAATAGGACCGACGCCACACCCAGCGCCAGGATCTGCGGTTTGTACACACCGGAGATCGACAGCCACAGGACAGTGAGCAGAATGCCAAGTGAGATCAGGTAACGCATAAGCCGCTAATACTACCAAGCCGGGGGATTTTTTCCAGAACTTTCGACCGCTTTCGAGAGTTGTCAGCGTGCTTGATGCACAATGAATGGAGTGTCAGTGCAGTCGAGCTCTGACTTGTCAATTCAGCCTTGGAGCGATTCACCGTGGGCACCGATCTTGCCGTTAATCCCGCCGAACTGGCGACCCTATCCTCGCTGATCAGGGCGCGATCATCACTGTTGCTTATCGAGAGCCACGATGAGCTGCACGCGCTGAACCTGTTTGTCGAACTGCGACGCCAGACCCATCGCCCCCTGCTCAAGTGGACCGCATCCCGTGGTCTCGTTTGGCTTGATCGCGATCAAACCCTGAGCGACGAATTTTGCGATCCGGAAAAGGCGCTCAATCATCTGGCCAATCGCCGTGATCGGGCCATCGTGCTGCTGATGGATTTCCACCCCTATCTCGATAACCCGGTCGTGGTCCGGCGATTGCGCGAACTGGCCCGCCCCGCGCCCGACCTTCAGGCTCCGACACTGGTCCTGATCAGCCCGGAAATATCGCTGCCGGCCGAACTGAATCGGCTGGCGCTTCGATTCGAGCTTCAGCCGCCGGACCGCCAGACCCTTGAACGCATGGTCAGAGCCGAAGCCCAGCGTTCTGGCAGTGGCCACGGTGTGGGTGCTGATCAGATCTGCGCCAAGACCCTCGACCGACTGATCGACAATCTGACCGGCCTGACGATGAAGGATGCCCGTCGTCTGGCGAGCAACGCGATTTTCGACGACGGAGTTCTCGATCACCGCGATCTCAAATCGATCATGCAGGCCAAGTTCGATCTCCTGAATCCCGACGGGATTCTTAGCTTCGAACTGGAGACAGCGCGTTTCGCCGACGTGGCCGGCATGCCTCGCCTTAAGCGCTGGCTCACCCTGCGCGCGAACGTCTTCCGTGCGCCAGCATCCCCGCCAGGCCTCGATCCGCCCCGGGGCCTGCTCCTGTTGGGTGTGCAGGGCTGCGGCAAATCGCTGGCCGCGCGCGCCGCCGCCGGGCTTTTTGCCGTGCCCCTGCTTCATCTCGATTTCGGCGCCCTGTTCAACCGTTTTCACGGTGAGAGCGAGCGCAACCTGCGCGACTCACTCGACGCCGCCGAGCAGATGGCGCCTTGCGTCATGTGGATCGATGAAATCGAAAAAGGCCTGGCGACATCCGACAGCGATGGAGGAACCTCCAGGCGGATGCTCGGAACGTTCCTGACCTGGCTATCGGAACACCGATCAAGAGTCTTCGTTGCGGCCACCGCCAACGATATTTCGAGCCTGCCGCCCGAGCTCATGCGCAAGGGTCGTTTCGACGAGATCTTTTTCGTCGACCTGCCCGGCCAGGCCACTCGGCGCGAGATTCTGGAGATCCACCTCAAACGCCGCCAGATCGAACCGGCTCCGTTTCCGCTCGCCAAGCTGGCCGAGGTGACGCGCGGGTTTTCAGGGGCTGAACTGGAATACGTCGTCGTCAGCGCCCTCTATCTGGCGCACGCTGAGGGAAAGGCGCTGTCGACACGCCATCTGGTCGAAGAAGTCAAATCCACCCGGCCCCTTTCGGTCGTTCGCGACGAGGAAGTCAAGGCCCTGAGAGCCTGGGCCAGGGAGCGCGCCGTGCCCGCATGAAGGGCCGATGATGCATCCGCCGGCGGCATGCGGTAGACTACTTATCTTTCTATCCCGATCAAAAGATAAGTAGCTGACATGAGCGCGCATCTCTTTACCTCCGAGTCCGTGTCCGAAGGGCACCCCGACAAGCTGGCCGACCAGGTTTCAGACGCCATTCTGGACGCCATCCTGACCCAGGATCCTCAGGCCAGAGTGGCCTGTGAGACCTTCATAAAGACCGGTGCGGTCGTGGTCGGTGGCGAAATCACCACGTCGGCCTGGGTCGATCTGGAAGAACTCATTCGTCAGGTCGTGGTTGACGTTGGCTACGATTCCTCCCGCGTCGGATTCGATGGCCACACTTGCTCGGTCATCAACATGATCGGCAAACAATCGCCCGACATCGCGCAGGGCGTTGACCGCGAGCTGCCCGAGAACCAGGGGGCCGGCGATCAGGGTCTGATGTTCGGCTACGCCTCCAACGAAACAGAGGAATTGATGCCGGCGCCGATCTTCTATGCGCACCGACTGGTCGAGCAGCAAACCCGCCTGCGCAAGCAGGCTGACAACCCGCTGCCCTGGCTGCGGCCCGACGCCAAGAGTCAGGTCACCCTGCGCTACGAGGACGGTCAACCGGTCGGAATCGATGCGATCGTGCTCTCCACCCAGCACGATGACCACGTGTCACTGGATGAAATTCGCGCTGGCGTTCGCGAGCACATCATCGACCCGGTGCTGCCAACTCAATGGCTGCACGAGGACACACTTTTTCATATCAATCCCACGGGAAAGTTTGTCATTGGTGGGCCCGTCGGCGATGCCGGCCTGACGGGACGCAAGATCATCGTTGATACCTACGGCGGGATGGCTCGTCACGGAGGCGGCGCGTTTTCCGGTAAGGATCCGTCGAAGGTGGACCGGTCGGCCACCTACGCTGCGCGCTACGTCGCAAAGAACGTGGTCGCGGCCGGATTGGCTGACAAATGCGAGCTTCAGGTCAGTTATGCCATTGGCGTTGCCGAACCCACCTCGATCTCGGTGACGACCTTCGGCACCAACAAGATTCCGGAGGAGCGGATCGAATCGCTGATCCGAGAGCACTTCGATCTGCGGCCCTACGGCATTCTCAAGATGCTCGACCTGCTTCATCCCATGTATCGGCAGACCGCCACTCACGGGCATTTTGGCCGGTGCCCCGAGGAGCGCTCGAGCCCGGTCATCCGTGATGGCAAGACCGTTGAAGACCACTATACGACTTTCAGTTGGGAGCGAACCAACAAGGCCGATGCGCTGCGCAGTGCCGCAGGCCTGTAGCCGGTTGCTTGGCCTGTAGAGGGAGTCTGTCCAAAGAAAACTTTCGACTTGAATTCACCACTATCACTATTCACTAAGGAATGATTTATGAGTGCTAACCCAGAAACTGGCCACAGCAGCGTGCTGTTCGACGACAGCATCGCACCAACCGATAAGGATTATTTCGTAGCCGACGAAAGCCTGGCGGGTTTCGGCCGCAAGGAAATTGCGATCGCCGAAACCGAAATGCCGGGCCTGGTCGAAATGCGCAACGAGTTTCGCGACGACAAACCGCTGAAGGGCGCGCGCATCGCGGGCAGCCTGCACATGACGATCCAAACCGCGGTTTTGATCGAGACGCTGGTCGAGCTTGGGGCGGATGTGCGCTGGGCATCGTGCAATATCTATTCGACTCAGGATCACGCCGCTGCGGCGATGGTCGAGCGCGGCGTTCCAGTGTTCGCCTACAAGGGTGAAACCCTGGTTGAATACTGGGAATACACCCACCGGATCATTCAGTGGCCGGACGGTGAAACCGCCAACATGATCCTGGACGACGGCGGCGATGCCACCATGCTGCTCAACCTGGGAGCGCAGGCCGAGGCCGATTCGTCAGTGCTCGACAATCCGGGAAGCGAAGAAGAAGTGGCGCTTTTCAACGCCATCAAGAAGCGCCTGACGACCAATCCAGGCTGGTACACGGCCGCACTCAAGAACATCCAGGGTGTGACTGAAGAAACCACCACCGGTGTCAATCGGCTCTACCGTATGCAGAAGGAAGGCACGCTGAAGTTCCCGGCGATCAACGTCAACGATTCTGTCACCAAGTCCAAGTTCGATAACCTCTACGGCTGTCGCGAGTCACTGGTCGATGCGATCAAACGCGCGACGGATGTCATGATTGCCGGCAAGACCGCGATTGTCTGCGGCTACGGCGACGTCGGCAAGGGTTCTGCCCAATCGCTGCGCGCGCTGTCTGCCAATGTCTGGGTGACGGAAGTCGATCCGATTTGTGCGCTGCAGGCGGCAATGGAGGGTTATAAGGTCGTCAGTATCGAGGATGAAGGCGTCCTCGAGGCGGCGGATATCATCGTCACCGCGACCGGCAACTTCAACGTCATCACTCACGACCACATGCTTCGCATGAAGGACGAAGCCATCGTTTGTAATATCGGGCACTTCGACAACGAGATCGACGTCGCAGGCATCGAGAAGTACGAATGGGACGAGATCAAGCCCCAGGTCGATCACATCACCTTCCCGGACGGCAAGAAAATCATTCTGCTGGCCCGCGGACGACTGGTCAATCTTGGGTGTGCGACCGGCCATCCGAGCTTTGTCATGTCGAATTCCTTCACCAACCAGACTCTGGCTCAGATCGAACTCTGGAAGAACGGCGATCGCTACCAGAATGAGGTGTATGTTCTGCCCAAGCACCTGGATGAGAAGGTGGCTCGACTGCATCTGGACCGTATCGGAGCACGCTTGACCGAACTGCACGAGAAGCAGGCGGACTACATCGGTGTGCCGGTCGAGGGTCCCTACAAGCCTGATCATTACCGATATTGATCGTGGTGAAGCGCGGAGCACTCGCTCTGCGCTTCGGTTTGGATCCGCGCAATTGCCGTCCGGCCTCTGGCCGGATGGTTGCTCAAAACCCACCGACTGGAATCCAAGGATGTCTGCAGCGCGACCGAATTTGAGTTTCGAGTTCTTTCCGCCGCGAAACGAAGCGGCGGCGGCCTCATTCGCAACCGCTCGAGACAAGCTGGCGGCGCTCGCGCCGGAATACATGTCGGTCACCTTCGGTGCCGGTGGTTCGACGCGGAGCAAGACCCGCCATACCGTTCTTGAAATTCACGAAAAAACATCTATTCCTGCCGCGCCTCATATTTCCTGCATGGCAGAGGATGAGGACAGTTTGCTCGGACTCCTTGACGGCTACCAGGAAGCCGGCATCAGACGCCTGGTTGCCCTTCGAGGCGATCGACCATCAGGCGGAGGCTCGGGCGTATTCGACTACGCCGTCGATCTGGTTCGCTTCATCCGTGAGCGGACCGGCGATCTGTTCCATCTGGAAGTTGCCGGTTATCCCGAGCATCATCCCGAATCGAAATCCCCATCGCATGATCTCGAGCATTTAAAAGCCAAAGTCGAGGCCGGTGCCGACGGGGTGATAACCCAGTATTTCTTCAATGCGGACGCCTATTTCAGGTTCCTTGATGAGGCCCGTTCGATCGGGATCGAGGTCCCGATTGTGCCGGGCATCATGCCGATCACGAATTACAGCCGTCTGGCGCGTTTCTCAGGTATGTGCGGCGCTGAAATTCCGCTTTGGATTGGCAAGCGTCTGGAGGCCTGGGAGGCGAACGGCGATCGGGAATCGATTCGTGCCTTTGGGGAGGATACGGTTACGGCGCTCTGTGAAAAGCTGCTCAACGCCGGCGTGCCTGGCCTGCATTTCTACACGCTCAACCGAGCGCGTCCGACCCTCGCCCTGTGCCAGCGCTTGGGTTGGCCAATGGCTTCCGACGCCGTCGCCTGACCCATCCTGAGCCGTCGCGCCTGCACAGGGTGGGTCAGAGCTTCCCTACTCGCCTTCACGTGTGATCGTGGGGGGCTGATCTTCGAACAGGGGGACGGCGATTTCGATCGGCGCGCAGCAGACGCCGCAGTCCTGAATCAGGCGCTGTCCTCTTTCTTCCGGCTCCATCGCAACCTGATTCGTTTCCCCGCACCAGGGGCAGCTGAATTCATGCGAATTGAGCAGCATCAGTGCGCTGACAATGCCTCATTATGCTTGCGACCCTCATCGTTGTAGATCGAGACTTCGAGCTCGCCATCGCGGTAGATCGCGGCCCGGTACATGCCGGGCGTGTTGAAGGGCATGGCAATTCGACCGAAGCGATCGATTGCGATCACGCCGCCGTCGGCTCCGGCGGCCTTGAGGACCTGGTTGATGACGGTGTTGGCGGTCTGGGCGAGTGGCTGGGCGGTGTAGGCCATGCGAGCGCAGATGTCATAGGCGACGACGTGGCGAATGAAATACTCACCGTGGCCCGTGGCCGAGACGGCGCAAGTCTGATTGTTGGCATAGGTGCCCGCACCGATAATCGGCGAATCTCCGACCCGGCCCCAGCGCTTGTTCGACATTCCCCCGGTCGACGTTCCAGCGGCAAGGTTGCCGCTACGGTCGATGGCCACGGCGCCCACGGTCGAGTACCAGGGCTGTTGGCTCGTGTGCATCGCCGTACCTCCAGCCTGGATCTGCTCTAGCTGTTCGCGTCGGAAATCGGTAATGAACCAGGACGGGTCCATGACCTCAAGGTCGAACTGTCCGGCGAAAGCTTCTGCCCCGTCTCCGATCAGCATCACGTGAGGCGAATCCTTCATCACATGATTCGCCGCATCGATGGGATGGCGCAGGCCTGTGACGCTGGCAACCGCACCGGCGGCAAGGCTGGCACCGTCCATGATCGATGCATCCATTTCGACCCGTCCGTTCTCTGTCAATACGGCGCCACGGCCGGCATTAAACTGAGGGGCGTCCTCGAGAATGCGGATCGCGACTGTCACGGCCTCAAGGCTGCTTCCCCCGTCGGCCAGGACGGCATGGCCGGCTTCGACGGCGCGCTGCAGTTCGCTGCGGATCGCCGCCTCGCGCTGCTCGCTGATGTCATCGCGATTGATCGTGCCAGCACCGCCGTGGATGGCGATCGCGATCGGGCCGTCGGCCGCCGGCGCCGGGGATGAGATCAGAGCCAGACCAATGACGATCTGACTCATCAGGGCGATGAGGGAGATTGATACTGTTTTGAACATGGCCGAATCCGTGCTGCAGGAGCAAGCGCCGAAGTCTAGCACGCCGCTATACTGAGCCGAATAGACCCCTAGGAGTGTTTTCATGGCCTTTACCCTGACCCTGTTCTACGGTGGCCTGCTGGGCTTGATTCTGATTGGCCTGTCGCTGCAGGTCGTGCGCCTGCGACGCCGCCTGGGCGTGGGCATCGGCTCGGGCGATCAACCCGAACTCGCGCGGGCCGTCAGAGCGCAGGCCAATTTTTGCGAGTATGCGCCGCTCGGGCTCGTGCTTCTGCTCGTGCTGGAGGGCTCATCGGCGCTTCCCGCGGGCGTTCTGCACGCCCTTGGTATTTCCCTGGTGATCGGCCGAATTCTGCACGGCTTCATGGGCTTGAATCGCTCAGCTGGCGTGTCGCCGGGCCGAATGATCGGGACCTTGCTGACCTGGCTAATGATCCTGGGCTCATCGCTTACAGGGGTGTGGGTTGCAGTCGGTCGTTGGCTGATGACCTGACCGACAGACGGCACGGCGTCGAGCCCCATGGTGGTGATGCAGCGAGCCGTTCCAGCGCCACGGACGGTTAAGAGAATTCAGCCACTGGACATCGTCCAGAACAGTGCGGAATAGATTTTCGGGTCGAGGTGCTTGCCTTCAGCGCGCCGCGCCTCCAGCCAGGCCTCGATCCGTTCACTTGAGATCGCGTGCACCGTGATGTTTTCCGACGCGGTTCCACCGCCCTGACCAACTCGGGTCAGATCGTCGCAACGGATGAAAACCGCGATTTCATCGCTCATTCCAGCCGAGGTCGGACAGCGCATGATTTCCGTGAGGCTGGCGGCTCGCCAGCCCGTCTCTTCTTCAAGCTCGCGGCCCGCGGCCAGCATCAGGCCCTCGTCTTCCTTGCCCTCCTCGTCGCCGACCAGACCGGCGGGCAGCTCAATGGTCGTGGCCCTCAGGGGCTCTCGGTACTGTTCGACCAGGAGCAGTTCGCGGGCCGGCGTCCAGGCGATCATCACCACCACCGGATGCTGCCGGTGGATAAACTCCCATCCCTTTCGTTCAAGCAGGGTCAGATAGCGACCCTGGTGGAGTTCTCGTGCCTGTTCGTCTGTTAGCATTCGCGGCCTTGCTTTCTCGGGAACGAATCCACCGGTGGACAGTCGGAGAAACCGTCAACGCAATTTCATCAGCTTCACGAAGCATACAGGACTGATCATGATGCTCAAGAAAAACTGCGCCATTCTGGCGCTGTCTCTGATTTTTGCCTGGGCCGGCGCTCCCGTCCAGGCCCAGGAGGCGCCTCCCTCTTCAGAAGCAACTCCCGCAGAACGGCCACCCCTCGAAGAAATGCCGCAGTCCTTTCAGCTGGCCTACTGGCTGAATCAGGCTGCCCTGGCGTTCGATGACGGCGATTACCAGGATTGGGGCGCTGCGACCGAACGGTTGCATGCCCTGAGGCCCTACAACCAGGACTTCATGACCCATCTGGTCCGGGCCTATGCCCAGCAGGAGCGTTTCACCGATGCATACAACCTGATGGTGCTCATGCAGCAGCAGGGCCTGGCAGCGGATTGGTCAGAGTTCGAAGAGCTGGCCCCGATGCGACAGCATGAAATCTACAACCACCTTACCGACATGATGTCCCGGGCTGGGGAAAGCTTCGGAGAGGCGCGTTCGCTGGGGGTGCTAGAAGGCATCCAGATGCCGGAGGCGCTGGCCCACGATCCCGAGACCGGTCGCTATTTTCTCGGAACCGTCCGCAAGGGTGAGATCCACGTCTCTGGTGATGGCGAAGCATTTTCAGTTTTCGCCGATCGCGGTCAGATCAATGAGTTGATGGCGGTGCTGGATCTCGAAGTCGATGAAGACCGTCGCCACCTCTGGGTGGCCACAGCCGCCCTTCCTCAGTGGGAACGATACCGCGATGTCGACCGCGGCAGAACGCTTCTGCTCAAGATCGATCTCGACAGCGCAGAGCTGCTCGCGACCCATCGCCTGATTCCCGATCGTCGCCAGCACGCTTTTGGCAGCTTGGCGATTGCCGACGATGGGACGGTGTATGCGGCCGATACCGCCACGCCCGGAATCTACAGGCTTGCGCCTGGCGAGCAGTTTCCCGAGCTGTACTTCAGCCATCAGAATTTCTCCAGCATGCGTGGTATCGCGCTCTCCGACGACGGTAGCAAGCTTTACCTTTCGGACTATGAAATCGGGATCTTTGTTGTCGACACGACCGACGCGTCCAAAGCCTGGAAGTTGTTTACGCCTGAAAATCTGAACGAAGGGGGCATCGACGGCCTGTATTTCTGGAACGATCATCTGGTCGCAATTCAGAACGGCATCAGCCCTGAACGGGTTGTGCGCATGAAATTGGGGGCGGACGGCCTTGGAGTGATCGAAGTGGCGCCGCTGGTTGCGGCCCTGCCGCAGTTCGACACGCCGACCTTTGGCGTCATCGTCGAGGATGAACTCGTGTTTCTGTCAGGCAGCCACTGGCGCCACGTTGACAGACGGGGGCGCCGAACGGGCACCGGATTGCCGGACGTGGCGCTGCTCGCGACCGAAATCGATTCAGCCAAGGTGCTCGGAGTCGGTCAACCGATGCTTGATGAAATCTTCAGCCGCCGAAACGGCGAATCTGAAGACATGCCGGAAGATGGCTGAAGGCAGGCCTTAAGAAAACGGCGTCAGCCGGACGCGGAATCGCGCTGACGGTGCAGTCGCTCGCGCAGCGGGCGACCAAAGCCTAGACCATCAAGAAGAGCGTCGAGCAGGTCGCCATGACCAGTGGTCCGCGTGACCGTCGGCGTTGCGCCGAGTGCGTCGATTCCGTCGTCGAGGCCCGTCAGCTGGCGGGCCAGACGAGCCGCTGCTTCATGCTCGCGCAGCTTGGCGGCGAGGCGCTTGGCCCCCCGAATCTTCAACCAGGCGATTTCCTCCAGGCGCTCGTAGACGGCATCGAGACTGCCGAAGTGACCCAACAGTGCCGCTGCTGTCTTCGGTCCGACGCCGGGCACACCGGGAATGTTGTCTACCGCATCACCGGTCAGCGCCAGGTAGTCCGCGATCTGGTGTGGGTGCACTCCGAAATGTTCGCGGATGCCAGCGGCGTCAAAGCGACGGTTGCGAGCGAAATCCCACCAGTGGTCCCCCTCGAAGACCAGCTGAGCCAGGTCCTTGTCACCGGTCACGACGCAGATCCTGCGACCACGCGAACGATTCAGCGCCGCCAGGCCGGCGATCAGATCATCGGCTTCGTAGCGGTTGTCGAAGTAAACGGGCAACCCGATCAGGCGAGCTAAATCCTTGCACCAGGCGAATTGACGTTGGAGTTCCTCGGGCGCCGGATCGCGATTGGCCTTGTAGTCGGGATAGATCTCGTTTCTGAACGAGGTGGTCAGAGATTCGTCGAAGGCGACAGCGATTTCTCGAGCATCGGTCTGCTCGAGCAGCTCGCACAGGAAGCGGGCAAAGCCGTAGACGGCGTTGGTCGGTCGCCCGGCCGCATCCTCGAATTGATCCGGCATGGAAAACCAAGCGCGAAAGACATACATGCTGGCATCAACCAGATAGACCGGCTGGCTGTGCTGGGTGGCCTCAGTCGTCATCGAGCTTGGATTCCCTGCGGTCGTGGACCGCAAGTCTACACTGCGGATTTTGCTTCAAACGAGCGGTGTCTGGTCAGCCAGTGCGGCCCGGTCACGACTCAATCGCTTGCGCAGAATGGAATGGCGCGGAAAGTGTGCCACCAGAAAATCCATCTGGTCAGCCAAAATCCGCCGACCCTGAAGGTAGACGTATTCCGCATGGGTGGGTGCGAAGGGGATGGCGATGAGTTGCATGCCAGCCTGTTCCGGCGTCTGAGCGGCCTTGTGGTTGTTGCAGCGCTTGCAGGAGGTCACCACGTTTTCCCACGTGTCCAGACCGCCCTGTGACAGTGGATTGACGTGGTCGCGCGACAGATCGTGTTCGTGAAATTGAACGCCGCAGTACAGGCACAGGTGTTCGTCGCGTCTGAACAGCGCGCGATTCGAAAGCGGCGGGGTGTAGCAGTCGTAGAATTTGTGCGCGTTGGGGTGGGCGCCGCGCGTGGCCAGGATCGCATTGACCGGCACTTCGGTCTGTTGGCCGGTGCGGGCATTGGTGCCGCCGTGCAGCCGGTAGAGTTCGCGGCCCAGTGAGTAGCAGACCTGGTCCAATACGATCAGTTTGACGGCGTCCTGATAACCAATCCACTCAAGCGGCATGCCGCTGGCATCGGTTCTCAGAACCTGTTGATCAAGACTCAACATCTAGTGCTCCGTTTCGTCCATCAGCCCAACATCTTGGGTGGATATCCGGGGGCTCTCGATATATGACCACTGTTGCGCAGCAAATGCAAGCCTTCTGCGTGACCATTCGGTGACGGTCCCCGTCTGTCTCAGGGAGTGTCAGGAAACCCCAGGCCATTTGTTGCTGTCATAGGCTTCGGTCCATCGTCTATCCCCGAGCGTTATGAATCACCGAATTAAAGTTGTTGTCTTGCTGATTTCCTTCTGCTGCACGATGCCGGGAACGGCCAGCGCAAGCCTGCCTGCTCAGGTCGATGGACAAACCCTGCCGTCACTGGCGCCGGTGCTCGAGGGCGTGACGCCTGCGGTGGTCAATATTTCCACCCGCACTCGCGTTCAGGTGCGAACCAGTCCGTTCTTCGAAGACCCCTTTTTTCGCCGCTTCTTCGATTACCCGAGCATGCCGCGAGAACGCATCCAGCAGTCGCTGGGCTCAGGTGTGATTGTTGATGCGGGCGACGGTTACATCCTGACCAACAATCATGTGATCGACGGGGCCGATGATATTGCAGTCACGCTTCAGGACGGTCGGGAGTTCGTGGCTGAATTCATCGGTTCGGATCGAGAGACCGATCTTGCCGTGATTCGGATCGAGCCCGAAGGCCTGGCGGAGCTACCGCTTCACGATGATGGCTTGCGCGTCGGCGATTTCGTCGTGGCCGTAGGCAATCCCTTCGGCCTGGGTCAGACCGTGACCTCGGGAATCGTCTCAGCCCTGGGTCGCTCCGGTCTGCGCGGACTGGAATATCAGAACTTCATTCAGACCGACGCCTCGATCAATCCGGGCAATTCCGGCGGCGCCCTGATCGATCTGGCCGGTCGCCTGATCGGCATCAACACGGCCATCTTCACGCCGTCCGGTGGGAACGTCGGCATCGGGTTTGCAATTCCGGCCAGCACGGCCGACTACGTGATGCAGCAGCTCATTGCCTTCGGTGAAGTTCGCCGGGGATCGCTGGGCGTCGAGGTTCAAGAGCTCACCGACGAGTTACGTGAGGCGCTGGCGCTGGATCGGAGCGCTGGCGTCGTCATCACGCGGTTGAGCGAGAGCTCAGCGTTGGCCGAGGCCGGAGTTCGGGTCGGCGATGTCATCATCAAGGTCGATCAACGCCCGATCGACGATATCCAGTCCCTTCGAAACATCGAGGGACTGCTGGGCATCGACCGCGATATCGATGTGGTCTACGCGCGTGACGGTCGCGAGCGCACGGTCCGGGTACTGATCGAAGAGGATCTCGATGCGCGCATTTCGGGCCGGCGTCTGGACGACCGCCTCGATGGCGTGGTGCTGGTCCGGGTTCCCGAACGCAGTCGCATGACCGGCGTTCTGATCGAAGAGGTTCGCCGCAATTCCGATGCCTGGGACGCGGGACTGCGGTCGGGTGATGTCATCGTCGCCATCAACCGCAAGGCGGTCCGCTCGCTGGGCGAGTTTCGCGGCGAGTTTCCGATTGCCCAATCGCGCGAGCTGGCCCTTGAAATTCGGCGACGCGGCAGAGCCTACCTGGCGGTGATCGAGTAGCCACCTGGGTGCACCCCTGAGGCGGGAAGAATGCCTTTGCTAAGGCGCAAGGACAAACACCTTTCAAACTGACCATCGACCCTGTTGCTTGTCGTTTTGGGGGCGTTACTTCGTCCTGGTCAGTTGCTCAGGATAAGCCTTGCCCGGCCTTGTTCAAGGGCAGCGTTTCAATTCCCCTGAGCGCTGCCTCCCTGGCCAGACGATTGGCGACGGTTTCCAGCGCGCTCAGGCGAGCGTGCCGCTTGCAGTTGGCCGGAATGATGGTCCAGGGCGCCAGTTCCGTGTCCGTGTGTTCGAACAGGTCTTCTGCCGCCTCGATGTACTGATCCCATTTTTCCCGATTGCGCCAGTCCTCCTCGGTCAGTTTCCAGGCTTTATAGGGGTTGTTCTCGCGCGCCTTGAAGCGTCGGTGTTGTTCATCGGAATCGATGTGAAACCATAGTTTGCACAACATCACGCCGTCATCGATAAGCCAGCGCTCGAACTCCCTGATTTCCTGATAGGCCTGTTGCCAGCGTTCGCGTTCAGCATAGCCTTCGACGCGCTCGACCAGCACTCGGCCATACCAGGACCGATCGAATATAATCAGCTCTCCCGGTGAAGGCAGGCGAGTCCAGAAGCGAAACAGATAGTGTTTTTCCTGTTTCCAGCGAGTCGGTGCGCCGATGCGATGGACGCGAAAGCCGCGAGGATCGAGCCGATGCACCAAGCGTCTGATGGCACCACCCTTGCCGGCCGCATCCATGCCCTGAACCACAACGATCATGCGGCCTCCCTGGCGCAGAACGGCTTGCTGAAGGCTGAGAAGATCGTACTGCCAGGCTTGCAGGTCGCTGTTATAGCGACTTTTCGACATTCTCTGGTCGTGGTGAAGTTGATCGAGTCGCGGCATGGCCAGGTCGCAGGGTGGAAGGCCGATAAAGCATAACAGCGCAATCGAATCGTCATAAGTCCTCGCTAGACTGACGCGCTCTTTCAGGGGTCTCCCACGTTCAACCAACGGAAAGCGATATATGATCAATATTATTTCTCGTGCCAGCGTCGTGTTCGCCGCGCTGCTCGTTTCTTTCTCCACCCTAGCGGGCGGGTCCGCGCAACTGGTGGCGGAAGACTTCGAAGACTTCGCCGGGCTGGGCTTTGCCGCCACGCCGATCGCCGGCCAACTCGACTCGGATGCCTGGCGCGCCACCGGGTTCTCCGCCGACGGCTCATTCGGCGGCACCTTCGATTCGGGGGATTTCGCGCGTGGCAGCGCCTCGGGCGGAGTGTCGACCGGCGGCATCTATGCCTTCAATACTGGCAGCAACGTGGTGCTCGGCGTGCAACCAGGGGGCAGCGACTTCACCCCCGGGGCGCTGATCCTTCGCTTGACCAATTCCAGCGGCAACGAGGTCAATGCGGTCTCGATCAGCTACGACATCTGGACCTTCAACGACCAGGGTCGCGCCAATTCGCTGAATTTGGGGTATTCCCTGGATGATGAAACCTACGTTTCGATACCAGAACTCGATTTCACCACGCCAGAAGCGGCCGCCGGGTCACCGGCCTGGAGTGTGGTCAATCGATCGATCATCCTGACCGGACTGGGCCTGGCCAACGGTGCCGATTTCTATCTTCAGTGGACCGGCGACGACCAGACTGGCGGCGGTTCGCGCGATGAGTACGGCATCGATAACATCAGTGTCGAAGCGGTCACGCCCCCCGATCTGTTGATCGACAAGTCTGGCCCGGAGTTCGCCGTCGCGGGTCAACAGATCTCCTACGAGATCAGCCTGGACAATTTCAGCACCACCGAGGCGGTCACCGGTCTGACGGTGATCGATGACCTTCCGGCGAACACTAGCTACCTCAGCGACACCAGTGGCGTCGCGCCGGATCAGTCCGTCGCAGGCCAATTGACCTGGGCCCTGAGTGATCTGGCTGCCGGTGCCAGCCTCGACTTCGAACTGGTCCTTTCCCTCGATGCCCTGGCCCCGAGCGGCCCGCTGGTCAACGACGTCACGGCCAACGGACTGGTCAATGGCTCGCCGGCCAGCGCCGATGCCAGCTGGGAGACGACCGTGGTCGAAGAGGCCTCCATCTATGATGTCCAGACCGTGGCCGATCCGGCCGTCGATGACGCTTCGCCATTGGTGGGTCAGACCGTTCGTGTGGATGGCATCGTGACGGCCGCTCCTGGCGAACTGCAGGACAACCGTGGCGTTACGATTACCGTGATCCAAGCGCCGGCCGGCGGCCCATTCAGTGGCCTGGCCCTGATCGGTGACCTTCCTGGCCTGACCCTCGAGCGCGGCGATGAGATCCGCGTCATCGGCGAGGTGGTTGAGCAATTCGGCCAGACTGAGCTTGTGGTTGCCGCCGCCGAATTCATCCAGGACGCAGCGATACCGTCAGCCGTGCTGCTTGCCACGAACGCCTTTGCCGCCGGCGGGCCGGCCGACTCGCCCCTGTCCGAGCAGTGGGAGGGCGTGTTGCTGGAATTCACCGACGTCGATGTCACCGATGCGCTGACCTTCGGTGAATGGTTGTTTGACGACGGCAGTGGTCAGGCGCGCGGCGATGACGCCGGCGTGGCCCTGACCATCGCGCCTGCAATCGGGGACAGCTACAGCTTTCTGCGCGGCATTGGCTGGTATTCCTTCAGCAACTACAAGACCCAGTCTCGCGACAACGGCGATATCGGGCTGGTTGCTGACGTGGTCTCCGTCGAAGACATTCAGGGGTCTGCCTTGACCTCACCATTCGAGGGTCAGGTCGTTCGCACTGAGGGCAACATCGTGACCGCAGTCGGCAGTGATTTCTTTGTCATTCAGATGTCGGCCCCCGCGCTGCCGCCCCGCATTGGCGATCCTGCATCGCGCGGGCTGCATGTCTTTACCGGTTCGGCGCCGTCGGTTGCGGTGGGCGACGAGGTCACCGTGCAGGGCGCGGTGGTCGAATTCTTCGACCTGACTCAGATCGGCTTCCCCGATCTGGTCGAAGTCACCGGTTCCGGCAATCCCCTACCTTCACCGATCATTTTTGATGCTGGCACGCCGTCCCTGAATCCCGCGGCCCCGAGCTGCGGGATCAACAACTTCGAATGTTTCGAGTCGATGCGGGTCACCGTGTCGAACGGATTCGTGACCGCGCCCAGCCAGAGCTTCGGCAGCGACCCGATTGCCGAAGCGGTGGTCAGCGCGAACGGCGAGCGCACGCTGCGCGGGGCTGGCGTTGAATTCCCCGGTATCGACCCAGTGATCTGCCCGGACTGCCCGGTCTGGTCGGGCGCGCCCGAGCAGTTCGAGCTGGATCCGGATCGGATCGCACTCGACAATCTCACCCTGGCCGGCGGCAGCACGTTTTCAGCCACCGGTGTGATCGGCTACGAGTTCGGCGACTATGAGCTCTGGCCAACCGAGCTGAACGTTGAATCGACCCCAGATCTGCCCCTGCCCGCGCCATCGGGGGGACAGAATGAGCTGACGATCGGCTCGCTAAACGTGCTCAATCTGTTCGATGACATCGATGATCCAGATCGAGCGATTCCGACCTGCGGCGCGGGCTACATTGCAGAGAATCGCGAGATCGCGACCCCGGCCGAGTACCAGCTCAAGCTCGACAAGCTGGCCGAGACCATCGTTCAGGCGCTGCAGAGCCCCGACGTTCTGGCCCTGCAGGAAGTCGAAAGCTTGACGACCCTGCAGGCTCTAGCGGCAGCCGTCAGCCAGGCCGGTGGCGTCGCCTATACGGCCTATCTCGTTCCCGGCAACGACCGGGGCGAGATCAACAATG